>ENA-ORXM01002145-ORXM01002145.1-marine-metagenome-genome-assembly--contig:-NODE-2145-length-24332-cov-59.951474_pt1 | contig 24332 bp, 17 predicted proteins | sample MGYA00237867_ERZ511480 | MGnify/ENA primary metagenome ERZ511480 (study PRJEB26309, sample SAMN06266103) | marine metagenome | isolation source: Algal blade | place: United Kingdom:Sidmouth, United... | reverse complement strand
GATTTGAATGACCGCGAGCCGTCGAGCACCAGGCACTCGCGGGTGTACTCGTCGACGATGGCCAACCACCGAATAGACCGCCCTCGCTCGTCACGGTCGTGGATAAAGTCCCACGCCCAGACGTGGTTAGGGAACTCGGCTCGTTTGCGGATACAACCGTTCGCGCTGACGCCGACCCGATTCTTTTTGCTTTGTTTTTGAGGCACTTTGAAGCCTTCCTGCTTCCAGAGGCGGTAAACCCGCTTGCGGGTGATTTTGAAGCCTACGCAGCGGAGTGCCGCGTGGATCCGGCGGTAGCCGAACCGGGGACGCTCCCGCACCAGGCGGTGCATGACTTTTAGGATGGACGGCTCGTCGGACTTGATCCGACGCTTCTGCCGATGGGTGGCTCGGGGCTGGCCGACGAGCCTGCACGCCCGACGCTCGCTGACATCCGGAAAGGTCCGTCGCAGGTAAGCGACGGCTTCCCGACGGCGCGTCGGGCTTACCATTTTCCCTTGTTGAGCTCCTCTAGCATGGCTTTGTCGAGAGACAAGTCGGCGACCAGTTTCTTGAGCCGGCCGTTCTCGACTTCCAGCTCTTTGAGCCGCTTGGCTTCCTCGGCCTTCATGCCGCCGTACTGGGCACGCCAGCGGTGCAGCGTCGCCTCGCTGACCTCCAGCTTCTGACAGACCTGCCCGACGGACTGGTCCGCGGCGAGCATGGCGTCGGCCTGACGCAGCTTCTCGATGATCTGGGTCGGGCTGTGGCGTTTACGTTTCTTGGGCTTGGACATTCGAAGTCTCCTGGCCGGTGCGGCTGGTTGAAACACTCATATCAGGTGGTACGGGATTTGGGAAGCACTCCACACGTACAGGACCTTCTATTTTGAAACCACAGTTTAGTATCTGCATTCCAAACTTTAACTATGGCAGTTATCTGCCCGCTACGCTCGACAGCGTATTGAAGCAATCCGACTGCCTATTCGAAGTGGTGGTTGCAGATAACGATAGTACCGACGACTCCGGGAGTATTGTGCAGGGGTACGTTGACCGTGACCCCAGAATCCGGTTGCGACGTAACAGCACGAATGTCGGGTTCGCGCGTAATCTTGACAGAGCGGCGTGTAATGCCAAAGGTGACTGGATGACAATGCTCTCGTCTGACGATCTTCTCGATCATGATTTTCTGGCAACGTATCGCGAGATCATTTCTGATCTAGGTAGCGAAGCGTCTGAGGTTATTCTGTCGACGACACAGACCTTGATCGATGGACAAGGCGATAAGCTTGGCGAGATCGGTGTTGACTGGAAGTTGTGGCGGAACGCTCGAAAGAACGAACGGCTTTCAGAGATTGCAGGCGCTGACGTTTATGAATGTGAGGCGGCGATCTTACTGAGGCAATCATTGCAACTGATGCGAACGCCGTTTTCTTTTGCGTCAACCACCTATCACCGCAGTCTGTATGAAGCAGTTGAAGGCTACTCTCAGACAGCAATCATTAATCCAGACAAAAAGTTCTCTTGGGCGATCTTGTCGAAGGCGACAAAAGCCCTTGTGATAGACAAGCCTCTGGTTTCATACCGTACTCATAATCACAACCAAGCCGCACAGCAGTCTTCTGCCGGGGCCTTGAAACACTTAACGGATCAATACATCGCAACCTTTGATCTTCCGAATTTGATGCTCGATGCGGTCGGGCTGGAGCGTCGTGACTTGGCCCGAGCGTTCGTCGAGCACGATATCGTTCTGAGAAGTTTACTCGCCGTTGCGAATGGAGATAGAACTCATGCCCGAAGGGCGATTCATTTTGGATTGGCTACCTATCCGAAGGAATTGAAGCAAAACAGTAAAATTTTGGCGCTTCGCCTTCTCCTTCTGCTTGGGCCAGTCGGAACGTGGATCGCAAAGCGGATAAAAGGAAGTCAGATCAAGCGTTTAAATCGACTAAAGGGCGTCGGAGATGCATCTTGAGCACGGTGACCCCTTCTACCGTTTCCAAATCGTTTGATCCATGCGTCCAAGTCGGAGGGAAATCCGGATGCCAGATTGAACTAATTGAGAGCGAGGGGATAACCGTTTTACGAAAGTATGCGAGTACGGCGGAGTACTCGCCTCGTCTGCGTCGCCAGGCGGGCAAGCAACGTGCGTTCGCCCAGCTTTCGGATGCCGCAGAGTTTCGGACGCCTCGAGTGATCGACGTCCGAACGCACACTGACGCGAGCCGATCGTACATCGATATGGAGTACGTTCACGCCGAGAAGTACAGCACATTTCTAGCCCATGTGTCGGCCGTTCGACTGATCACGTTCGCAGATGGGCTCATCAGATATTTTGACGATGCAATACATCGCTCTAGTTCGATTGATCTAAACCGCGGCTTGCTGCACGACAAGCTGGAGGCGGTGACCAGCCAGCTCCCATCCTGCGTGGCCCAAGAGCCCATTCTTATGGACACGAGGCGGATACTCGGGTCGCCACCTACTGGGCAGTTGCTTCACGGACGGTGTCACGGCGATTTCACTCTGTCCAATATGCTCTTCCACGCTGACCGCGTCTACCTGATAGATTTTCTAGATTCGTTCGTAGAAACACCACTCCACGATGTAGTCAAACTCCGGCAGGACACGCACTTCGGCTGGTCGCTCATGCTCGAACCAGATCTTCCATCTTATCAGCGGCATCGTGTCCTTCAGGCCCTCCGTTTCATTGATGGTCGAGTTGATCGTTGGCTATCGAACAAGCCGGACATTGCGGAGTGGTGCAATTACTTCCAGGTGTTTAATCTCTATCGCATACTGCCATACCTGTCTAAACCCGCTGAATTATCATTTGTCCAGAACGCACTCAAACAAGCACTTAAAGCATGCAATTAATTATTCCAATGGCCGGCAGTTCGACCCGTTTCCCCGGCGTCAAGCCAAAGTGGATGCTCACGCACCCAAGCGGGCAGTATATGGCTCTTGAGGCTATACAAGGGCTGCCTCTTGACAACTTCGAGAAACTACATTTTGTGTATCTTCAAGAACATGAAGACAAATTTCACTTTTTGAAAGGGTTTCAAGAGGAAATTGAGAGTCTCGGCTTGAAACACAAGGCGGTCATGACTCCGCTGCCCGAGGCAACGAAAGACCAGCCAGAAACGGTGCTCCGTGTGATTGCAATGCGCGAAATTAATGGGCCAATCTTGATAAAGGATTCCGACAACTACCTTAAGGCGGAAATTCCCGAAGGAAACTCAGTATGTTTCGGAAGTCTGAATGAATGTGGTCTAATAAAACCGCAGAACAAGAGCTACATTGAGGTAACGCTTGAAGGATTTCTTACCAACATAGTCGAAAAACAAGTAGTTAGCCCTTATTTTTGCGTAGGTGCTTACGGCTTCAGAGAAGCGGGGGAGTTCGTACGTGCATGTGAAGCGCTTCCTATGAATCACGGACGGTACATCAGCAATATCATCTACCAGTTGATCCTGGAAGGGGTGATGTTTAGAGCAGTCCCGACGGTCAAGTACAACGACTGGGGTACACTCGAGGACTGGCGCAGATTTCAGAGCAGTTACGCGACAGTGTTTGTTGATTTGGATGGAACACTCTTCAAAAATTCCTCATCACACTTCCCGCCGTATGTCGGTGAATCCGAGGTACTTGAAGACAATATGAAGGCGATCCGGGAACTTCAAGGCACCGGCAGGTTTGAGATCATCGTCACAACGGCACGGGCGGAGAGGTTCCGCGATTTAACCTTGAAACAACTTGCGGAGCATGGCGTCACGCCAAATCATTTAATGATGGGACTCCAGCATAGTAAAAGAATTATCATAAATGATTACGCCAAATCCAATCCATATAAGTCTTGTGACGCCGTGAACCTCAAGCGGAACAGCGATAACTTGCGAGAACTTCTGCAAGAATCATTGGGAATTGATTTTGATGGACAATAGCAGTATTTCTTACCTCAATGGTTTCGGAGATCAATGGCGTCTCAGGCAAATTCTAGTTCACTTCCCGGACCGAACAAAAAAGCGGCAACGGAAGGTTATTCAGCTTTCCGAAACACGATAGTTCAGTTATTGCGCGCAAGGCTAGATTGAGGGAACGTATGGATAACCGACTCTGTGTTCTGTTCTATATTCCAAAATTGGATAGCGGCGGGCCAGACCAAGTCTTTTTTGAGATTTTAACAAATGTCCCGCAAGACCGCATAAGCCCTATACTTCTCACGAATAAGAAGGGCGGCAGGTTGTGGGATAAAGTGCAGGATATGAATTTAGAGGCGCATTCGCTTGATGTAGCAGAACGCTTTCCGGTAGCGAAGTTCTCCCGTTTTGTGAAATCGAATCGCACTGACGTTGTTCTTTGTACTCAAGATTCGATCATGACCGCAGCGTATGCGAAACTTCGTTATAGACTAGATTACAGGACGGTCGCGAGGCCGGCCAATCATGTAACTCGAAGTTCTTACGAATTGTTTAAGAAATCCCCACTACGCTACGGTATTGCTTGGTTAGGAACAGTGGTGTCTCTTCACCTTTCAGGCCTCATTATTTGTCAAAGCCAATCTATTTTCGATGATCTACGGAGGTACCGGGTAAGGAAAAGCCGAATGGCAGTGATCGGTAACCCTACCCGAGTTCCTGAAAACGTCGCAAGTGAACGAATAGTCAACCGGCCCTTGAGAATTGTCTCCTTGGGTAGGTTGGCCTATCAAAAAGGCTATGACATTCTCGTCGAGGCTATAGCCCTGCTTCCTGAGCCCGTTAAGAGCAGACTTCGGGTTGAAATCTATGGCGAAGGTCCGGAGAGAGAGGCCATTCAGAATCTGATAACGAAGTACGATCTGGGCGAGCACATTTCGCTGCTTGGATATACAAACAGCCGCGATGAAGTTCTACAGACCGCTGATTATTTCGTCAGTAGTTCCAGGTACGAAGGTTTTCCAAATGCAGTCTTGGAGGCACTGGCCACTGGTTTACCCGCTATCGCGACCGATTGTCCCGGTGGTACGCGAGAATTAGTGATTCCGGGTGTGACCGGATGGCTCTGTGAATCGGGGGAGGCAAAGTGCCTGTCCCTTGCTATCGCCCAAGCGGTTAGCGGTGAATTGCTAGACTCTGAAGTTGTCAAGCGATTTGCCTCGGATCATTTTTCTACAGAGCGGATCGTACAACAATACATAAACGCGCTTCAGGAGGCGACAAGTCGTGGTTGAAGGTAGAAGCGTAGTTAACCTTCCCACACCGTATTTTCGGCCCGTCAAGCAAAAGCCGATCTATCGTAGACGGAGAATCACGAATTCGACGCTAACGAGTATTATGCTCTTTTGCTCAATCGCGTCTTTCCCCCTATATCTGTTCCCAAGCGGCTTGCCGCAGATTAGCCATGTATTTTTTGCATGCTTCTTACTGCTTTTTGTGAACAAGCTGCGTCGAAGTACGAGGGAAATGCCAAATGCTACGAAATCTATATTTCGCCCACTCCTATGTTTTGCCGGGTTCATCGCCGCGATTCAATTGCTGTATTCGGTGACTCTTGGTGAGCCTGAGCTAATGTTGCATGCCGTATTTGTGGCTTTTAATATTTTATATTGCTTATCGATATACCACTATTTCCGGGTCTATCCTAAATTCGGGATGTCTGTTGTGCTCTTGGCAACAATCTCTGCTGCAGTAATCTTATTTGCAAGTCTCGTTCTGGGTTTGTCGGCAGGCGATTACCGTAAAACCGGATCATTCAATAACCCCAATCAACTCGGCTACTTTAGCTTGTTGATCATTTTGATGGCGTCATTGTTTAGGAGCTGTGGCAAATTGTTGAATACCCGTCTGTACTCAACCTTTTTAGTTTTCGTTGGAGTCTATGGGGCAGTTTCCTCGCTCTCGAAGGCTGCTTTGATATCATCAGCTTTTGGTGTTCTCGTTTTTGCTCGAAGGATGGCCAAGGGTGAGATAATCATGCTGGTCGTCGCTTTATTATGTTTATCGCCCTTGCTAGGCGAAAAGGTCTTTCAAAGCAATGCGGTTCATCGCGTTCGAGATCGAGTGGGCAGTATCGGGTATCAATCTGATGACACACTCGGTGGGCGAGGATATAAACGAATCGTGGAGTTCAGCTTAGACTCGCCCGTAAGCTTGCTTTTTGGCTCGGGAGAGGGCGCGTATTGGAGGTTTTCGGATGGATATTCGGGGGGCGTCAACGAAATACACTCGACTCCTGCAAGCATTGTTTTCTGCTATGGAGTTGTTGGTTTGGCGGCATTCGCGTTGTTTAACTATAGATGTTGGGCGGTTGCACCGCGGCGGTATCTTGAGAGTTTTGTCGCGATCTACTTTTACGGTCTAACTCACAACGGATTGAGGTTTGGATTCTTCTGGCTTTTGTTCGCCTTGTATATTTATCTCTCGGAGAATAGAAAAGCTGATGAGCAAGGGGCTGTCTGATTTACTGAGTCGAAATTTGAACCGTTGGCGAAATATTTCACGATCCTTCGATCTCACGGCATTCAATGGCTTCGCGAAGGTGGCCGTGAAACGGTGGGGTCAACGGTATTGTCGGCGTTTCAATCACCTCGAGCAATACCGGATAGGATGTTTTGACGATCATTACCCGCGTGTTCTGGTCAGGGTGCATTCTTCATCGAATCGGAGTCCCGGACAGAAGTTCTAGCTGTAAATCCATTCGCTCAATTCGATTCGTGAAAAAACTGAGCGGCGACCGCGACGAGATGAAATCGCGCTTGATGTCCATGATTAACGTCGCGAACCAATAGCCGGGGTGAACAAACCCCCCTCCTCTCCGTATGCCCCCCGTCCGCCTCACCCACATCACCACCGTCCCCATGAGCCTTGCGTTCTTGCGGGGGCAGGTACGCTACATGCGGGGGCACGGCTTAGGCGTGCATGCCATCTCGTCGCCGGGGCCGGGATTAGAGCGTTTCGCGGCGGACGAGGGCGCCGGGGTCAGTGCGGTGGCCATGCCGCGGCAGATCAGTCCGGTGGCGGATCTGGTTGCTATCGGGGCGTTGTGGCGGGCGATCCGACGGGTGCGGCCGGATCTCGTACACGCGCAGACTCCGAAAGGGGGTCTGCTGGGCACGATCGCGGCGTGGTTGGCCCGGACGCCCGTGCGGATTTATCACATCCGTGGGTTGCCGTTTATGACGGCCCAAGGCCGTCGCCGCCGGCTGCTGAGGATGACCGAACGGGTGTCGTGCCGATTCGCTCACCGCGTGCTCTGCGTCAGCCACTCGTTGCGGGAGGTCGCGATCGCCGAGGGGCTTTGCCCGGCCGAGAAGATCAGGGTGCTGGCCGGGGGCAGCGGAAACGGCGTGGATGCGGGCGTGCGGTTTAACCCGAAGCGGCTCGATGCGGGCACGCGGGACAGCTTGCGGCGGGAATGGGGCGTGTGTGTGGATGATCTGGTGGTCGGGTTCGTGGGGCGGCTGGTGCGGGACAAGGGGGTGGTGGAACTGGCCGAGGCGTTCCGGCGCTTGAAGGCGGAGTTGCCTAACGCGCATCTGGTGGTGGTGGGGCCGGAAGAAGAGCGCGACTCGGTGCCGAATGAGGTGATCCGTTATCTGAAAAACGACGAGCGGGTGCACCTTCTCGGATCGGACTGGGACACGCCGCGGCTGTACTCAGCGATGGATGTGGTGGCCCTGCCGACCTACCGCGAGGGGTTCCCGAACGTACCGCTTGAGGCCGCAGCGATGGGCCTGCCGGTGGTGGCGACCCGGATCCCGGGCTGCGTGGATGCGGTGCAGGACGGGGTGACGGGGACGCTGGTGGAGCCGCGGGATGCGGAGGCGCTGGCCGAGTCGTTGCGTTCGTACCTGGTCGATCCGGAGTTGAGGCGCCGGCACGGCGCGGCGGGCCGGGAGCGGGTGTTGCGGGAGTTTCGGCAAGAGGTGATCTGGGAAGCGCTGTATGCGGAGTACGTGAGTTTGCTGCGGGAGAAGGGGCTGGGGGCCGGTGAAGGGGCGGGGATCGGTGAAGGGTCTGGGGTCTAGGGTTTGGGGTTTAGGTCGGAAAGCAAGCCGTTAGGCGGTAGGTCTTAGGCGTTAGTCGGAACGACGTGCCGGCAACCGAGGGGTGCCGATTAGCAACGTTCCCTTCTATCGGTCGTACCTGCGAGGACGGGAATCCAGTCCGCGGCGTCCGCTGCGGCAGAGGCTCGTGCCAATCGTTCAATCGACCCACTGGATCCCCGCCTGCGCGGGGATGACGGGCTTTTCGGCAGGGCTGATCGCGGTGGAAAATTTGGAGTCTTGAAGATGATGCACATCACAAAACGTGGTGCCGACTTTGTTGTCGCGTTCCTTGGGCTGCTGATTGCAGCGCCCCTGATGGTCGCTGTGGCGCTGGTCGTGAAGTATTCGATGGGGCGGCCGGTGCTCTTTCGCCAGATGCGACCCGGTCGGCACGGGAAGCCGTTCATGCTGCTGAAGTTTCGCACGATGGCCAACGCCAAAGATGCGAACGGGCAGGACCTGCCGGACGGGATGCGCCTCACGCCAGTGGGGAAGTTTCTGCGAAGCACCAGCCTGGACGAGCTGCCGCAGCTGCTGAACGTGTTTTTGGGGGAGATGAGTTTCGTAGGGCCGCGGCCGCTGCTGATGGAGTATCTCGATCGCTACAACGAGCGGCAGGCCCACCGGCACGACGTGCGGCCGGGCATCACCGGCTGGGCGCAGATCAACGGGCGGAATGCGGCGTCGTGGGCGGATCGGCTGGAGATGGACGCCTGGTACGCGGAACACCAGAGCCTGGCGCTGGACCTCAAGATCCTGTGGCGGACATTCTTTAAGGTCTTCAAGCGAGAAGGCGTGTCGCAGTACGGGCACGTGACCTGCGAGAAGTTCATGGGCGATGCGGAAGCCGAAACCGAGTCGGTGCCCGCTCCGGCGATCCCGGTGGAGAGCCACCCGCCGGGTGATCCGTCGAGTGCCTCTGCGAGCGGGCCTGCGAACCGCTCGGTCCACGTCAAGAACGGCATTCGCACTCCGGTCCCGGTGCAGCGCGTGGAGTCCCCATGAGCGAACAGATCTACATGTCGCCGCCGCACATGAGCGGTCGCGAGCAGAACTATGTGGCCGATGCGTTCGCGACCAACTGGATCGCGCCGGTGGGGCCCTATGTGGACCAGTTCGAGCAAGCGGTCTGCGAGATCACGGGGGCAAAGCACGCCGCGGCGCTGACCTCGGGCACGGCGGCCTTGCACCTCGCCCTCATCCTCGCCGGGGTCGGCGTCGACGACGCGGTGTTGGTCAGCACGTTCACGTTCTCGGCGAGCGTCAACCCGATCGTTCAGCTCGGTGCCCGCCCCGTGTTCGTCGACAGCGAGCCGTCGTCGTGGAACCTGGACCCGGAGCTGCTGGAGCAGACCCTGCGGCGGCGGGCGGAAGCGGGTGTCCTGCCCAAGGCGCTGGTGGTGGTGCACCTGTACGGCCAGTGCGCGGACCTGGATCCCATCGTTGCTTTGTGTGACCGGTACGGTGTCGCGCTGATTGAGGACGCGGCCGAGGCCCTGGGGTCCACGTACCGCGGCCGGTCGGCGGGCACCTTCGGGAAGATCGGATTCTTTTCGTTCAACGGCAACAAGATCCTGACGACGTCCGGCGGCGGCATGCTGGTGTCGGACGACGGCGAACTCGTCGCCCACGCCCGCAAGCTGGCGACCCAGGCCCGCGACCCGGCCCCGCACTACGAGCACACCGAGGTGGGCTACAACTACCGGCTGAGCAACGTGCTGGCCGCCATCGGCTGCGGGCAGCTGGAGGTGCTGGAAGAGCGGGTGACCGCCCGCCGGGCGGTGTTTGAGGCTTATGTTGGTGGTTTGGGCGACCTGCCGGGGGTCAGGTTTATGCCCGAGGCCGACTGGGGGCATCACACGCGGTGGCTGACGACGTTGACCATTGATCCGCAGCGCGCGGGGGTGGATCGCGAGGCGGTCCGCCTGGCCTTAGAAGCCGAGAAGATTGAGGCTCGCCCCGTCTGGAAGCCCATGCACCTGCAGCCGGTGTTTCGCGGGTCTGAGGCCGTGGGCGGCGGGGTGGCCGAGGGGTTGTTTGAGCAGGGGTTGTGTTTGCCGTCGGGGTCGGCAATGAGTGAGGAGCAGTTGGCGCGAGTGGTAGGTGTCATCCGCGGTGTTTTCGCGTGAAGCGCGGAAGGCGTTAGGTGTTAGGTCTTAGGCGTTAGACCGACGCAAGCGGGTACCGACCACAATCGACGCGAGCCCATCCGCCAGGTTCCGGCTAACGCCTAAGACCTAACGCCTAACGCCTTCTTGATTGCGTTACTTGAGAACAGTTTTCTAGAGTTGAGAGTGAACCATGAGTATCGAAACCTACGGCGGCATTTTTTCGGGTGTCAACACGGTCGTCACCGGTGGCACCGGCTTCATCGGATCCCACCTCGCCACGGCCTTAGTCGGGCTCGGGGCCCGGGTCACGGTCATCGACAACCTGTCGGGAAGTGACGTGTCGAACATCGAACCGCTGATGGGTAGCGATGACCCGAAGCTGACGTTCGTACAGTCGTCGATCCTGGATCGGGAGGTGGTGGCGGAGGCGATGGCGGGCGTGCAGTACGTCTTTCACCAGGCGGCCATGGGGAGCGTGCCGCGGAGCCTGAAGTATCCGCAGCGGTACCACGAGGTGAACACGACCGGGACGCTGAACATTCTGGAGGCCGCCCGGGCGGCGGGGGTGAATCGGGTGATGTTTGCGGCGAGCAGTTCGGCCTACGGCGACACGCCGACGCTGCCGAAGGTGGAGACGATGCCGAGTTTGCCGCGAAGCCCGTATGCGGCGACGAAGGTGGCGGGGGAGGCGTTGCTGCGGGCGTACGCCACGAGCTACGGAGCGTCCGACGGCGAATCGGGTTTTGACACGGTGGCGCTGCGGTACTTCAACATCTTCGGGCCGCGGCAGAACGCGAACTCGGCGTACGCGGCGGTGATCGCGGCGTTTGCGAAGGCGCTCTTGAACGGCGAGGCGCCGGTGATCCACGGGGACGGGGAGCAGTCGCGCGACTTCACGTTCGTGGACAACGCGGTGCACGCGAACTTGCTGGCGGCTTCGAACGCGACGCCGCTGCGGGGCGAGGTGTTCAACGTGGCCTGCGGCGAGCGGGTGACGGTTAATGAACTGGCGGCGCAGATGGCGGCGGCGCTTGGGCGGCCCGAGCTGGTGGCCACGCACGTGGAGACGCGGGCGGGGGATGTGAAGCACTCGCTGGCGGACCTGGCGAAGATCCGGGCGGGGCTTGGGTATGAACCACTGGTTGGGTTTGGGGAGGGGTTGAAGGTGACGATGGATTGGTACGCGGAGCAGGCGCGAAGCGCGGAAGGTGTTGGGTCTTAGGCGTTAGACCGACGCAGGCGGGTACTCGGTCGCATTGGACTTGCGCCCGTCCGCCAGGTTCCGGCTAACGCCAAGGACTAACGAATAACGCCTTTTTCATTCTCTGCTTGCCCGTTCGGGTGCCCGGGGTCGAGGCTTGGCGAGCCCCCGGAACGGTCAGCCTGCGGGCGCGTGTTCTGCCGCGGTCACGCCATCCGGGGGGTCGCCAAGCCTCCACCCCGGGCACCCGACCCAACGCCGACTGCGGCACGCCGGTCTCTGGTTTCCCCCCTCGGGTGGCCGGGGTCGAGGCTTGGCGAGCCCCCGGAACGGACAACCGATACGCTGGCCGCGTGTCTCAACGCCGCAACATCAACGTCGCTGGCCACGGCCACGAAATCACTTTCAGTTGTTTTGACCGCCTCCCGCTCCTGTCAAAAGACCGGACCCGGCAATGGCTCGCGGAGTCGGTCAACGCCGCGTGTGAAAGCCACGCGTTCAATCTGTGGGCCTACGTTTTCATGCCCGAACACGTTCACCTCGTGGTTTGCCCAAACACCCCGGACCACGACATCGCGGACTTCCGCAAAGCCATCAAAGCCCCGGTTGGCCGCAAGGCCATCGGCTACCTTCGCGAGCATCATCCGGAATGGCTGCCGAGGTTGCAGCGGACACGTGGCCGCCGATTGGAGACCGCATTCTGGCTTCCGGGTGGCGGCTACGACCGCAACATCGTCGAGCCCAGAACCGCGGCCAGGATGATTGAATACGTCCACCAGAATCCGGTGCGACGCGGCCTGGTTCGGCACGCCGCAGACTGGCACTGGTCGAGTGCCGCCTGGCACCGCGATCGGACCCCGGGGCCGTGTGTGGTCCACCGCATCACGGGCGGCTTGTAGAGGAGGCGTGGCGTGCTCAGAGGGGACGCTTCCGGGGGGTCGCCAAGCCTCCACCCCGGGCACCCGGACCAATGCCGACTGCGGCACGCCGGTCACCGGATAGTTCTTTGAGTGGCCGGGGTCGAGGCTCGGCGAGCCCCCGGAACGGTCAGCCTGCGGGCGCGTGTTCTGCCGCGGTCACGCCTCCGGGGGGTCGCAAAGCTTCCACCCCGGGCACCCGGAGCAGGGCCGAGTGCGTCACGCAGGTCACCGGTTGGCCTTTCGGGTGCCCGGGGTCGAGGCTCGGCGAGCCCCCGGAACGGTCAGCCTGCGGGCGCGTGTTCTGCCGCGGTCACGGCATCCGGGGGGTCGCCAAGCCTCCACCCCGGGCACCCGACCCAACGCATGCACTTGTTGTGAAATCCTGTTTGGCCACCAGACCGAGGCAAGCGTGTGCCACCGTTTAGCGGGCGTGATCCCGCCCATCAGGCTCGGGCTAACGCCTAAGACCTAACGCCTAACGCCTTCTGCCTCAGACCCAAACCCTAAACCCTAAACCCTAAACCCTAAACCCCAGACCCTTCACCGACCCCCACTCTCCAAAGAAGACCTAAATGCACGACTCGTTAAACAGGAAGATCTCGGACAAGTCGGCGGTCGTGGGGGTGATGGCGTTGGGCTACGTGGGGCTGCCGCTGGTGCGGGCGTTCTGGAACGCGGGGTTCAACTGCATGGGCTTCGATGTGGATCCGAAGAAGATCGAGGCTTTGGCGGCGGGGGAGAACTACATCAAGCACCTGGGCGAGGACTTTGTCGCTGAGATGGCGGGGTCGGACCGCTTTGAGGCGACGCTGGACTTCGACCGGCTGGGGGAGGCGGACGTGCTGATGGTGTGTGTGCCGACGCCGTTGGGGCCGCACAACGAGCCGGACCTGTCGTTTGTGGAGCAGACGGCCCGCGACATCGGCAAGACGCTTCGGGCGGGGCAGCTGGTGGTGCTGGAGTCGACCACGTATCCGGGTACGACGCGGGACGTGATGCTGCCGATTTTGGAGGCGGCGGCGCCGGATCTGAGGTGCGGCGTGGACTACTTCGTGGCGTACTCGCCCGAGCGGGAGGACCCGGGGCGGAAGGACGCGAACACGCAGACGATCCCGAAGCTGGTGGGAGGGCTGGACGCGGCGAGCGGGGAGTTGGCGGCGGAGTTGTACCGGCACGCGATCGCGGAGGTGGTGCGGGTGTCGTCGGCCGAGGTGGCGGAGGCGGCGAAGATCCTGGAGAACGTGTACCGGGCGGTGAACATCGCGCTGGTGAACGAGCTGAAGGTGATCCTGGCGGCGATGGACATCGACGTGTGGGAGGTGGTGGCGGCGGCGGCGACCAAGCCGTTCGGCTTCCAGGCCTTCTACCCCGGTCCGGGGCTGGGGGGGCACTGCATCCCGATCGATCCGTTCTACCTGACGTGGAAGGCGAAGGAACTGGGCGAGGCGACGCAGTTCATCGAGCTGGCGGGGCAGGTGAACCGCAAGATGCCGGGCTGGGTGGTGGAGCGGGTGATGCTGGCGCTGAACGGGGTGGGCAAGGCGGTGAAGGGCAGCCGGGTGCTGATTCTGGGGCTGGCGTACAAGCCGGACGTGGACGACATCCGCGAGAGCCCGAGCTTCAAGCTGATCGAGGGCCTGCAGGCGCTGGGGGCGGACGTGTCGTTTAACGACCCGCACGTGGAGGTGATCCACGAGATGCGGGAGCACAAGGACCTGGTGGGCATGCGGTCGGTGCCGCTGACCGCGGAGTCGCTGGCGGGCCACGACGCGGTGCTGATCGCGACGCACCACGCGGCGTACGACTGGGCGTTCATCCGGGAACACGCGGAGCTGGTGATCGATACGCGGGGGGTGATGCGGGATGGGGATGGGGTGTATCAGGGGGTGGTGTTGGCGTAGCGCGAAGCGCGGAAGGGTCTGGGGTCTAGGGGTTGGGGTTTAGGGCGGACAAGAGACAGAAGGCGTTAGGCGTTAGGTCTTAGGCGTTAGCCGGAGGGGGACGCAAGCGGTTGGGGGCGTGGTTGCGGGGCGGGCGCGGTGGTTGTGTTTTTTGGGTTTGATGAATGGAGCTCTCTCGATGACGGATGATGTGCAGCGGGTGTTTGCGGAGTCGATGGCTACCCCGCGGGTGGTGGCGGGACCGTTCAGGGGGGTGCGGTGCTTGCCGGATACCGGGGATGCGGGGTGGCTGGACCGGTCGCTGGGTGGATTCGACCTGGAACTGCACCCGGTGATTGAGCGGGTGTGCGCGGGCCGGCCGGATGTGGTGGTGACGCTGGGGGATGAGACGGGGTACTACACGGCGGGGATGGCGGTGCGGCTGCCCGAGGCGCGGGTGGCGGCGTTTGCGGTGACGGACGCGGGGCACCAGGCGCAGCGGGCTCTGGTGCGGCTGAACGGGCTGAAAGGCGTGGTGGGGCGGGTGAGCCTGCACCGGGGACCGGAGACGCCGCTGCTGGACGGGACGCTGCGGTCGGCGGGGTCGGGGGCGCTGCTGATCTGTAACGACCCGGTGGCGTTTGCGGGGGCGATGGCGTCGGTCGCGGCGCCGGCGTTGATACGGGCGTGGGTGATAGCGCGGGCGGTGGGCACGCCCGACCGGTGCGAGGGACTATCAGGCACGCTGGCGGCGACGCATTCGGTGGAGACGGTGCGGGGGTTTGCGTCGGGGGCGGACGGTTTGCCGGAGCCGTGGTGTGAGGTCAAGCGGGATCTGGCGGTGCCCGGGGGGGCGGGGGCTGCTGCGGGGGAGTGGCGGGTGTTTTCGCCGGCGGGCGTTACTGCCGCCGCGGAAGGGTCTGGGGCGTGCTGAAAAGGGTTTGGGGTTTAGGGTTTGGGGTTTAGGTTCGGAGGGGGGAAAGACGAGGCGTTAGGCGTTAGGTCCTAGGCGTTAGTCGGACGCAAGCGGGTGCGGGATTCCGGGGGGGGGGAGTGGACGTCGGGGTGGGGTTGGGGCGTTTTGAAAAGGGTTTGGGGTTTAGGGTTTGGGGTTTAGGTTCGGAGGGGGGAAAGACGAGGCGTTGGGCGTTAGGTCTTAGGCGTTGGCCAGAAAGAGGACGCTCGGGCGCGGGGACGGGGCGCTGTGACGACGACGCGACCTTCTTGCGGGCGTCGGGGGCGACTTGATGGGTTTTTAGCGATGGAGCAAAACGTGCCGGCAGAATCACCGACGACATCAGAACCAAGGACGCCGGAACCGCGCCGGGTGGCGTCGCTGTCGACGGTGTCGATGCAGGGGCTGGATGCAAACCCCGGCGTGGCGACGCCGGGCCTGCACTGCGGGTTTGCGGTGCTGGGGGGCTCGCCCGGCACGCGGCAGTACGACCTGGTGGGGTTTGCTTTTGGGGTGCTGGAGCCGCGGGTGGTGATCTGCCAGCCGCGGCAGTCGCTGAACAGCAACCTGAACTGCGCGGACGTGTTTGTGGTGCAGGTGATCTCGACGTCGCGGACGACGATCCGGGTGGTGGTGGCGGCGGCCGATGGCGGCGGGTGGGGGCAGGCGCTGCGGCTGGACGTGATGGTGGTGGAGTAGGGGCGCGAAGCGTGGAAGGGGTTAGGTGTTAGGTCTTAGGTGTTAGTCGGAAGGGGACGCAAGCGGGGGGCTGGGGGTTGCCGTTTTGTTTGTGCGCGTGCGCAGCGCGGGGTGGGGTGCGGGGTTGCCGCGGAAGGGGCTGGGGTTTAGGGGGGACGGAAAGGCGTTAGGTGTTAGGCGTTAGGTCTTAGGCGTTAGTCGGAAAGGGATGCGGGCGGCGGGCGCGGGGCGCGGAAGGCGTTAGGTCTTGGGCGTTAGTTGGAAATGGGACGCGGGCGGTGGCCGAAGGGCGGCCGGTTTTTTGTGCGCGTTTTGAAGGGGTGGCGGGGGGGGGAGTGCTTCCCAAATCATGTACCCCCCGGTGGCGTCTCCGGTCTCCGGTCCCGGTTCGACGTCGGCCATGGGGTTTACGCCACCGCCGCTGCGCGGGACGCGGCACGGCGCCGGGGGCGCGTTCGCCTGAGGGGTTCCCCTGCCGGGTCGGGTCGGGCCGGGCGGGAATGAAAAAAGCTGCCACCCGTTCGGGTGGCAGCTTCGAGTGATTCGTCGAACGCTTGATCGGTGTCGATCAGGCGAGGCGGCGACGGGCCATCAGGACCATGCCGCCCACGCCGAGCAGGCCAAGGCTGGCGGGTTCGGGGACGACTTCGACGCTGTACGCGGTGACCTTCGTGACGCCGAATGGAGGGTTCGATACGCCGGAGGAGCCGCCGCCTGAGGGCAAGGCTTGAAATCCGCCGATCGTGCCGCCGCCGTCGCTATCGGTATTGAGGTCTGCGGCCCCGGTGGCGGTGTAGCTGAGCGAGGCCGATGCGGCTCCGGTCACCGAAACAGCGGCAGCCCAAGTGTCCGCGGCGGTCTTGGTGTAGGTGGTGGTGAGCTGGAAGCTGCTATTACCAAAGCCTGAGGCAGCTCCGAGGCTCACGGCGCTAGTACCCGTTTCGGTGCCCTCGTTCGCACGAAGGACGAGGTTACCCGACGACACGTCGTAGAACAGCCCGGCAGCGAGGCCGTAGGTAAAGCTTTCGGTTCCCTGCTCGTGCGACATGCCCTGCTGAAAAATCCCCTCCTCGAATGGAGCGATATCGGTGGACGGCGGAGTGAACGCACCCAGAATGATGTCGCTAATGAGGGTCATCGTCTCGCCGATGTTCGTGGAGCCCAGAACGCCGGTGTTGTGAGCGCGAATAAAGGCTCCAGAGGTGGTGCAGACGTTGCCGGTGCCGTCGGCCTGCCACTCAGTCTGAGCGACCCAGCCGTCCTGACCGTCGAGGTTGCCCGCGCTGAACGTGGGGCTGTCAAAACTGGTCGAATAGATGGCCGCCGCCGAAGCTTGGCCAGCGGCGGCGAGTATGCCGAGTGTGCAAAGAGACTTGATCACGTTCATAAAATCCTCCAGAGGATGCGGGGAAATGGACCGGCCGGAAGCCTGCCGGAAAGAGTCAGAGCGGTACCCCGCTCGGGTGTGGATGTACTTTAATGAAAATTGTTGACAGATCAAGGGGGCGTTGGTGCTCATCCGAAACTTTCTGATCGACCGCCTTCGATACTTCGGTGGCGTTCTGTGGCTCGAATAAGAAAACGACTCAAATCTCCATGATCGTGGTGAGCCCACGCACCAGACGTGACCCCCTCCACCAAGCTCTGGCTAGCGCCTGAGACCTAACGCCTTCAGCCTGAGCCCACCGCGAGTATGCACCTCACCCTCCCCCCGGACACGACCCCATCCGCCAGGCGCCGGCTAACGCCTAAGACCTAACGCCTAACGCCCAACGCTTAACACCTAAGGCCTAACACCTTCTGCCTTCCCCCTAAACCCCAGACCCTAAACCCCAGACCCTTCCGCGCCAACGCCACGCCCCGAGTCTTCAGCCTCTTCCTCTTCCGCAGGCAGACCCTGAGCGCGGAGCAGCGTGTCGCGAAGTTGCCGGAGTTCGTCGCGTTCCATCGGCGTCAGGGTGGCGGGGTCGGGGTGGTCGGGTTCGAGCCGTTCCTTCAGGCCGTCGAGGATGCGCTCGGCGTCGTCGGTGTGTCCATCGGCGAGCAGGGCCCGGGCCAGGGTGAGGTGGCGGCGGGCGGCGGCGGGTTGCAGCTCGAACGCGCGTCGGGCGGCGATCAGGGCTTCCGCGAGCTCGTTGCGGGCGAGGTGGACCCGGGCGAGGGTGTCGTGGACGCCCGGGACGTCGGGGCGGAGTTTGGCGGCCCGCCGGGCCATGGCCAGGGCGGCGTGGTGGCCGGGGTCTTCATCCTCTTCTGAAGGCAGAACCCGAACCCGGAGCAGGGTGTCGCTGAGTTGCCGGAGTTCGCCGCGTTCCACCGGCGTCAGGGTGACGGGGTCGGGGTGGTCGGGTTCGATCCGATCATTCAGGCCGTTGAGGATGCGCTCGGCGTCGTCGGTGTGTCCGCCGGCGAGCAGGGCCCGGGCCAGGGTGAGGTGGCGTTGGGCGGCGGCGGGTTGCAGCTCGATCGCGCGTCGGGCGGCCACCAGGGCTTCCGCGGGCTCGGCGCGGGCGAGATGGACCAGGGCGAGGGTGTCGTGGGCGTCGGGGATGTCGGGAAGCAGATCGACGGCCCGCCGCGCCATGGACAGGGCGTCGTCGAGACGCGTGCCGGCGTGGGCCAGGGCGTGGGCGTAGTTGTTGAGGGCGGCGGCGTGGTCGGGTTCGCGGGCCAGCACCTGGTCGAAGTGCTGAGTGGTGCGTTCGACGTCGTAGAGCGCGAGGCTGAGGTGACCGATCAGCGGTCGGCGCCAGTCGTCGGGGGCGTCGGCGGGGTCGGTTGGGGGCGGGGAAGTCGCGTCGGCAAAGCCGTCGAGGCGTTCGCGGACCGCGACGGCGGCGTCGCGTCGGCCGTGGGTGACGAGCAGGTGGACGGCCCGGCGGGTCAGGGTGGACCACGTGGCGGGGTCGTCGTGGGGGGTGCCCGCGGCGATCTGGCGGATCCAGTGCGATTGGGCGTCGGGCCACGGGGCGAGTTCGGGAAGCAGCCCCGCGGCGGCATGGCGCCAGGCGGGGCCTTCGTCGAGCCGGTCCAGCACGAGCTGACTGGCGCTGGGCACGCGGTCGCAGCGGATGAAGACCGCGGCCAGCCGGGCCGCGTGCTCGGGGCGGTCGACCCGGTCGCCGGACCTGCGGGCGGCGTGGTGGGCCAGGGCCGCGGCGAGCGCGTGGTGTCCGGCGGCCGCGCGGAGCGTGGCGGCCGTGAGGGTGCGGTCGCCGCCCGGGTCGCCGCCGGGTTCGGTGGCCAGCAGGGTGGCGGACTGGATCGCCAGGTCGCCGCTTCCGCGGCTGACGGCGAGCTGCACGAGGGCGTTGCCCGCGTCCGCCGGGAGCGGCCCGCCGACCATCAGGGTGGCGAGGCGTTCGAGCGGGTCGGTGCCCTTGCCGGCCGGAGACGCGAGGGCGGCCAGCTGCAGGGCGGTGTTGTCGGGTTGCCGCGCGGCGATCTGTTCGATGATCGCCGCGTCGCTTCCGTCGGCGGCGAACGCCTGACGAAGCAGCGCGCCGGCCTGGGGCGCGTGGGGGCCCACGAGCACGGCGGCGGCCAGGGCGCTGCGGAGGGCATATTCCAGGGAGGCTCTATTCGGATCATCGGGGTCGACGCCGGGGGGCGGGGTCGTGGCGTCGAGGAGGCGTTGGAACCACGGGGCCGAGCGGGTGGGGTGGTCGACCGCCCGGCGCAGCGTGCGGGTGAAATCGTCGACGGACCGCGTTTCGAGGTCGCGGGCGAGTTGGAGCCGCCAGAGCGCGGCGTGGTCTTGGGAGCCCGGGTCTGCGAGGGCCTCTTCGAAGAGCGTGTCGGTGTCGGGGGCTTGATGCGCGATCGCGAGACGGAGCCGGAGCTCGGCACGGTCGGCGGGGTCGAGGTCGGCGTCGTTCTCGAGCTGCGACGCGAGTTCGGGCGCGAGCGTGTCCGCCGTGTCGGCCGTGACGACGAAAAGGGCGGCGCGGCGAAGCTGGATCTGCGGGGCGGCCCACAGGCTGCGAGCGAGGGCCTCGGCGGCGGAGGCGTCTCCGGCCCACCGCAGGGTGGCGAGCACGGCGGGGGCGAGACGGGGGTCGGTCCACCGGGTACGCACCCGCTCGGCCAGCGCGGCGGCGGCGGCGGGCTGCCGCAACTCGGCCAGGGCGCCGAGCAGGGCGGCGATCCGGACGGGGGCGGTCGTGTCGGCCGTGGCCTGGCCGGCCGCGTTCAGGACGCCTGCTTCGAGCTGGTCGGCGGGTTCGGATCGGCCCAGCAGGCGGAGGGTGCGGGCGAGGCGCAGGGTGCGGGCCGGGTCGCCGGGCTGGTGGCGGAGCAGCGTGAGGAGGTGACTTGCGGCGGCGTCGCCGTCGCCGGTGGCGAGGGTGTGGCGGGCCAGCAGCGCGAGCGCCGCGTCGGGGGCGTGGCCGGCGTAGGGCGGGAGGGCCGCGCTCAGAGCGTCCGCGTCCGCGGCGGCGGTGGCGGTGTCGGAGGCCCCGCGCAGCCGGTTCGCGGTGTTCTCCAGGTCGAGGCCCAGGGCCCAGGCGGTGGCGGGGTCGGCGCGGTCGCCGACGGCGCGGCGGAGCGGGGGGCAGGACGCCCACTCGGTTCTAAACCGACGCAGGCGGTAGGCGACGGCGGCGACGCCGTGGCGTTCGACCAGCGCTTCGGCCTGTCCGGCCACGCCGGGTTCGCCCGCGTGGTGCAGGAGCAAGACGCGGGCGAGTTCCCAGTCGAGGACGGCGTCGGGGTCTTCGCGCTCAACCTGCGGGAGGTCTTTTCCGCCTGCTGCCTGCGGGTTGCGATCGGCGTCGAACGCGGCATCGAAACCGCTCCACGCCCGGGCGGTGCGGCCGCGGTCGATCTGATGCACGGCCCGGGCGAGGGCGGCCGCGGGGTCGGTTGAAGCGTCGGTCGGCCTGGCGTCCGTTTCGCCCGCTAATTCGAGCTCTTGCTGAAGAACCGGCGGGAGGTCGTCGCCGGCGGCGACGAGGACGTCCTGCCGCCAGGCGGCACGCTGCGCCTGGGTGACGGTCTCACCGGTTGGGTTGGCGAGGATCTGCAGGGCCTGTCGCCACCGTCCGGCGCGGGCCAGGGCGTCGATCCGCCGGCGGTGCAACTCCGTCCAGGTGGGGGCGCGGGTCAGGGCGCGTTCGAGCGCGCCCGCCTCGGCCTCGGGGTTGGCGTGGTCGCGGGCGACGCCGGCGATCCAGCGGAGGATCAGGGGGTCCTGGGCGGCGGGCCACAGGCGGTGCGCCAGCACGAGCGTGCCGTCGCGGTCGTCGTCGGGTCCGCCGCTGCGGGCGTCGGCTTCGGCATCGGCCCGGCTTTCGTCCGTGACCGCACGCCAGACCGTGCGCTCGGCCTCGGGCAGGCGCTCGATCGCGGCCTGCGCGGCGTCGTCCGGCCGCGGCGGGGCGGCCTGCCGGCCGGCGACCAGGGCGTAAGCGCTCAGCCAGCCCGGGCGGTCGTCGGCGGCGACCCGGTCGGCGGCGGCGAAGAAGTCGTCGAAGCGGTCATCGAAGAAGGCCTGGCGGGCGGCCAGCAGGTGCGCCTCGGTGGGGGCCCCGGGGCGTGCGGACTGGGCGCTCAGCAGGCGCCGGCGGTCGTCGTGCCGCGAACGCTGCGTGAGCACCTCGGCGACGAGGTTGAGCTGCTCGGGCGTGAAATCGGAGCGCTCCACCGCGCGGGTCAGCTCTTCCGACAGGTTGTCGAGGGCGCCGCGGGCCCGTAGCGGCGCCCCGAGCGCGCGGTAGCGTGTCTCGGCGGCGTGCAGGGCGATCAGCGGCAGCAGGTCGGAGTGTCCGGGCTGGTCGTCGCGGTGCAAATCGGCGTAGTCGAGCCAGGCATCGGGGTCGGTAGTGGCGGGGCCGGACCGTATCCAACGCTCGAAAAGGGGGTAGGACAGCGGGTCGTGTTCGAGCGTGCGGCGGGCCCAGTGGGCGGCGTCCACGGGCCGGTTGCGGGCCGCGCAGGCCCGGTAGAGGGTTTCCAGGGCGGGGCCTTCGAAACCGGGGAGGGGGTGGGAGGTGGCGATCGCCTGCTGGGCCTGCTCGATGGCCTCGTCGTACTGCCCTTGTTTCAGCAGGCCGTCGAGCAGGACGGCGAAGGGCTGAGGGTGGCGGGGGAGCCGGGCCCGCAGATCCCGGGCGTAGTCGGTGGCCGTTTCGGTCTTGCCCGCCGCGATCAGGGCCTGGAGCCGGACGAGCTGCCCCCGAGTGTCGTCGGGCAGGTGGGAGAGGTAGACATCGACCGCGGCAAGGGCGCCCGCGGCGTGGTGGGGCGTCAGCCCCGGCTGCAGCAGCAGGGCTTGGGCCAAGTGCAGCCGCATCGCGTGGTCGCGGGGCGCACGCATCAGATACTGCTCGATCGCGGGGATCGCGGCAAAGGGGTCGCCGTTCTGCAGCAGGGCCAGGCTCTGCTGACGCAGGTCGCGGTTGGTCCAGCGGAAGTACGCGTAGCGGGCCGTGCCGAAGCCCAGGAGCCCCACGAAGAACAGGCAAAATACGAGCGCCACGACGAGTTTGCGTCGGGTGTGGTTGGGGGTGGGAGGGGTGTCGGGCCGGCGTTTGGTCACGGGGGCGCTCCGAGTCGCAGGGCATTGAGGACATCGCGGTTGCTCGCGAGAAGCTGATTCAGCGTCGCGTCGCGTTCCCGGGTGTCGAGGGTCGCGGGAAAGAGTAAGCTGAACTGCGCCACGCCCCAGGCGTTCCGCGCGCTGTGCGAGTGTCGACTTGCGAGCGATGCAGAGGGGTCGCCGCTGAAGGGCCGGTGGGGCACGATGAAGAGGCTGACGACGTAGATGCCCCGGGTGCCGCGCGCGTCGCTGCGCTGAAAGTAGTACTCGGGCAGGTCGACGGCGTGTTCGCCGATCTGCACGGCGACCGCCCGGGTGCCGATCAGGTGCCACCCCGAGCCTGGGTAGCAGCTCTTCGGGTGGTGACCGTGCATGTCGCGGGCCCGGCGGCACTGAATCAGCGAGGCGATCAGCGGCGGGCCGCCCGCGTCGGGGGTGAGCTGGGCCATGCGGTAGGCGTTGGGCTGCAACGCGTCGATGGCGTCGTAGGGCAGTTCGGTGGGGGTGGCGGTGTGTCCAGGGAGGGTGAGGGGGGATTCGCCGATGAGCCGGGCGACGTGGGCGTGAAAGGCCTGCTGCGCGCGGGTGGACCAGGCTGGGGACACGGCGGGGAGGGTGGCCAGAAGCACCCCGAGGGTCAGCACCGTGGCGGGGCGGAAGATGCGGTATGGGTGGGGCGGGGGTGGTGAAACGTCGGTGGCCGCCGGCGGGTGAGGATCGCCTGCGGCGGGGGGGGCGACAAGCGAGACGCCTGCCCACCGGAGCAGCGAGAGGCTCAGGGAGTAGGCGAACACAATCGCGGCGAAGGTGAACAGCCCCAGCAGATTGTGAGCGATATCGGCGGTCTCGGTGTAGTCCGCGGCGTAGAGGGCGGCGATCGGGATCAGCCGAACCATGTTGCCCAGGATCGCCATGGCCGGGGTGGAGATGATCATGGCGGCCCGGACCCAGCCGCGGAGCGGGAGGGCGAAGGCGAGCAGTGTGACGACCACGAAGAGCGAGAAGAACGAGCGCAGCCCCGAGCACGCCTCGGCCACGTTCAGGTCGTGGCCGTTGACGACCAGCAGGTTGTTGTACTGCTCGACGGCGAAGCCCAATAGAAGCAGAACGTCCGCGGTGACCGTGGCGGCGATGTACATCAGGTGGGCACCAACCCGGCTGACGAGCCAGTAAGGAGGGGGCAGAATCAGGAACGCCGCGGCGAAGGCGGGCCCGGCCGCGCGGAGCAGGCCGACCCCCCAAAGGGTGACGGCCACGCCGACGACGGCGATCAGCGGGCCGGCCTGCCACGCCACGTCATTACCCCAGCCCCAGACGTTGTGCTCCGCCAACAGGTAGAGCACGCAGCCCGCCGCGGTCAGGGTCACGCCGGCCCAGCGGTGACGGGGACGCAGGCCATTCAGCCGGTGTCGCCGCTGCCAGAACAGAAAGGCGACCACGAACGGAACGGCCAGCGCGTAGCCCAGTGTTTCATCTTGATAGATGACACGAATGATCGATCGCCAGACGTGGTGGAAGAGCACGACGGGCACGAGCAGGATCACGCACGAGACCGCGATCCGTCGCCAGGTGGTGGATGGTTGACGGGGCGCTGCCATCGAAAGATCAGGGAAAAAATTGCATCAGGCACACCGAGGTGGCCGCGTAGAAAACAGGCGACGGGACCGCGCGACTGCGGACGGGACGACGCGGAATGGATCGGACTCAGACACGTTTCAGGCTGCCGTATCGAACGGGTTCCTGAGCAGTCTCTCAGCTTACCCTCTGAAATAGGTCGAACCACCGGATTGATCGACGAAGAATCACCCGTCCGAGTCATAGTTTTAGTATCGAAACAGAAAACGACTTGTTTTCGATTCCTGGATATCGCTCTCGTAACTTCTACCCTCTTCCTATAATAGATAGGTGTCGATTGGAAAGGTCATGTGAGGTTCACGGGGACACAGTCGTCCCTGATAAACCTCACGCCGCAGCACAACGCCCGGCGTCCCGCGGCAGCCAACCCGAGTCCACGGCCCAGC
>ENA-ORXM01002143-ORXM01002143.1-marine-metagenome-genome-assembly--contig:-NODE-2143-length-24363-cov-4.050399_pt1 | contig 24363 bp, 11 predicted proteins | sample MGYA00237867_ERZ511480 | MGnify/ENA primary metagenome ERZ511480 (study PRJEB26309, sample SAMN06266103) | marine metagenome | isolation source: Algal blade | place: United Kingdom:Sidmouth, United... | reverse complement strand
GGCAATGCCATAGACTTCGGCTTGCTCCTTGAATTTGAGATTACCTTGATTAAGATATAATAGATTTTTTCTTTTTTCGGGGCCATAGTTTCCAGAACGGCAAACATAGATGTCTAAAAGCCCATCATGGTTAATATCTACCATGGTTACCCCTGTTGACCAACCTGGTATGTTTACTCCCGCCTTTTCGGAAACATCTTCGAACTTTAGATTCCCTTTATTGAGATATAATCGGTCATCGACCATATTTCCAGTAAAATAAATGTCCGGTAGGGAATCATTGTTGATATCACCTATAGCTACTCCCCCGCCATTATAGACATAAAAAAAATCGACCATATTAAAAGTGTCGTTTTCTTCGATTTGATTGTTAAAGCTTATGTAGGTGCTATCGGGGGAAAGTAACCTGAACAAAGCTTTTTCATGCTCCTTCGGGTTTAGTGCCTTTTTTTCTGAACACGAAAGCTGAGATTGCACGGCAATACATAAAAAGCAGTACGATAATAAGCGGTACATCATACTTGAGAGTTGCGTTTGTTGTTCCTGATGAAAGTTAAATAGTTTTAAAGAAAAAACCTGCCGTTAGCGGCAGGTTTTTTGCTTAAGAAATTACATTTGTTTTTTTAGTACAGCGGATTCTGACTCACGTTCGGGTTTCCTAGAACCTCATTCAAAGGAATAGGCAATACATAGTCCTTAGCAGATAAAGTACGGTCAACATCATAGGTGTCTATGAATTCTTGAATGTAGTCCCCCAGATAATCAGGAGATCCCCCAAACGTGCTTTTTCGTTTTAACTCAGGATAGACTTCACTTTCGAAACCGAATTCTAAAACCCTTTCATTAACAATGGCATCGCGCAGCGCATCTTGGCTCAATCCGGATAAGGCGGGAAGGCCTGCCCGTTCACGAACTGCATTTATACCAAAAAAGGCATCACCCGTACCACTTTCATTAGCCGCTTCTGAATGCCCTAAAAGTACGTCCGCCAGTCTTAAATAAACTGTATTCTTTTCAGAAAGTGTTGCATTGGAAATACCTACTTCAGTATATTTTGCGTTCCATGCAGCGGAAAAAACTAAATCATCAGGGCTATTTGGGTCAGCGTCTGCAGCTACCATTCCTCCAAAACGGCTAAGGTTGTATGACGCATCCGCGCTCCATGTGACTTTGGGCAATCCCCCATCGGTTTTGGCTCCGATACGCGTAGTTGTATATTCAGTTATGAACGTACCTGGAATTCGTTTATCGGCAGGGTCAAATTTAGCCCTATAAGCTTGGGTAGCGTTCAGCCAGTGCCATCCTACACCGCCTTCATCATTTGGAAGGTCGCCAGGGACGAAATGTTGATGGGCATTTTGCGCCTCACCGGCATTCGCTCCACCGGATACTTGAGCTTCAAAAATTCTTGCCCCTGTATTCTCTGTAGCGACTGAGAAAGTATCTTCAAAATTTTCAAATAGTGTAAGACCACTTTCATTAACTATAGTTTCTGCAGTCGTTCTTGCTTCATTCCACTTTTCAGCTTGAAGATATCCTTTGGTCAAAAGTGCCAGAGCAGCCCATTTAGTAGCTCTACCGGCGTTTGAATCATCGTATGACTCTGGTAATAAAGTAGAAGCCATCGTAAGATCGGCAATGATAAGATCTAGAGCGACTTGTTTTCCGTTTTCGTTGGAGGGAAGGTCTTTGTCACTTTCAGTGCGAGTTGTGGTTACCGGTATATCATCAAAATATCGGACTAGATTATAATAGTAGAAAGCCCTTAAAAACATTGCCTCAGCCTTTACTCGATCGACTAGGGCTTGATTTGGGATACCTTCTTCCTTTAACTGGTCTGCTTTCTGTATTACTGAATTAGCTCTGTTAATATGGTCGTACGATATAGTCCAGTAAGCAGCGATATAATCGTCGCCTGGGTTTACGTTTCCGTTCTGGAAATCCAAGGGCCCTTTTTCCCAACCTACTTGATAGCCTACGCGACTCTCGAATACGTAGCGGTTGTAGAAATGGTTGAACCATTGCGTACCATAACCGATGCCGTCGTACACGGCGTTTACGCCAAGCTCTAGCTGTTCAGCTGTGTTAAAGAAATTATCCTGAGTTGTAAAATCTGGATTTTCGTCTAAGTCGGCGCAACTCAGAATCACTAAAAAGACGAGTCCCCAGAGCGCTTTTAAATATTTAAAATTCGTTGTTTTCATAAGTCAATTTTTATTTAAAGATATTAAAATTCTAGGTTCACTCCCAAGGTTAATGTTCTTGCTCTTGGGTAAGCATCGTAATCATCACCTCGGTTGAGGTTTCCTTGACCACTGTTGTTCACTTCGGGGTCAAATCCACTATAGTCTGTAATAGTAAAAAGGTTTTGGCCACTGACGAAAATTCGTGCACTGTTCAAAAAATTAATATTCCGTAGTGTGTAGCCCAAAGCGATATTCTGAAGTCTAATAAAAGTACCGTCTTCAATAAAGTAATCAGAGTCACGGTAAGAATTTGCAAAATCGCGGTTACCGTTAATTACGGGTCTTGAGGCACCCGTATTGTTGGGTGTCCATGAATCGCTTAAAATGGTGCTGATTTGATTTATTTTTTGTACGCCATCACCAATTTCCGAAGCCTGAAGGTTCCTGATTTCAAAATCGTGAACACCCCTAAAAAAGATGCTTAGATCAAAATCCTTGTAGTTCAAGGTGGAATTAAGACCCCATGTAAAACCTGGATTGGGATCACCTATAATTACATAGTCGTCAGGTGTTATCTCTCCATCACCGTTGACATCACGATATTGAGGATATCCTGGTGAATCTCCAGACCTAGATGGATTGCTGTCAATCTCGGCCTGCGTTTGAAAAATACCGATATAGTCAAATCCGCGCCATACACCGATAGGGTTACCTGCCTCGACCCAACTACCATCTATACCTAGGTGACCACTCGGGCTACCGGCAAAGAAGGGTGTACTACTGCCCAAATCGGTAAGTTCGTTTCGAAGTATGGAAAAATTACCCGCTATGTTCCACTTAAAATTTTCATTGTCGATGACAAACCCATCCAAACCGACTTCAAAACCTTTATTTTCGAGAGATCCAGAATTTTTTAGAATTGAGTTGAACCCTAAACTACTGGGCAGCGATACATTTAAAAGTAAATCTTCGGTCTGGTTATAAAAGTAATCCAATGTCAAGTTCATGCGGCTATTAAAGAACGACATGTCAAGCCCTATATTGGTCATTGTAGTTGATTCCCATTTTAAATCTGAGTTTTCCAAACGTGCGTCGGCAAGGCCAAGAACCAAGTTGTCGCCGATAACATAATTGAATTCGTTGAGGTTGGCCAAGGAGTTGTATACAGCTATTTCAGAATTTCCTGTGAGACCCCAGCTACCGCGCAATTTGATATTGTTGATTACATCCGTAATGCCCGAATTCTTAAAAAATCCTTCGTTCGAGATGCGCCATCCCAATGCTACGGAGGGAAAATTAGCCCATTTGTTCTCGCTTCCAAAACGTGAAGAACCATCACGTCTAAAGGTTACTGTTGCAAGATAACGGTCATCATAAATATAATTTACCCTTCCTAATACGGAGGCAAGCGTCCATTCATTTCGACCCGAGCTAGGGGTCTGGATATCCGGGCCTCCTTGTAAGGTGGCCTGATCCACAGTTGCGGCGGTAATACCTCTGGTGGTAGCTTGTGTAAAACGCCGAACCTCCTTTTGATAGGTGTATCCAGCAATGACATCAACAAAGTGTTTATCAATTTGTTTGTTATACGACAGAATATTTTCGTTCAGAATGTTAATCAGGTTTGTACTTGCCAAGGTGAGTGACCCAGCATTATCCCTGCCCAAACGTGTATTCTCTACGGGAAAAAAACTTGTTCGACTGATGTTGAAAATATCGGCACCGATACTAGTCTTGAATTTAAGGCCTTCCATTAGATTGAAAGTAAACCCGGTGTTACCGAGTACGCGGTTCGTGATGTCTTGATCGGTCACGAATTCAAGTTCCTGTAAAGGATTGATGGCAAAGCGTCCATCATAGGAAGCCAATGCATATTGTCCTTCCGCGTCGCGAACTGGTACTGTAGGATCTAAGCCTAAAGCCGTAATAATAATACCGCCTGGGCCACCTCTATCCGTAGGCGCGTTGTTAGAAACCGTTCTATTGAAGGCCCAACTTGAACTTATATTTAGAAAATTGTTCAACGCGGTATTATCAACGTTCAGACGGATACCATACCTTGTAAAATCAGTATTTTTTATAATTCCTTCGTTTTCAAAAAAGTTACCTGATACAGCGTATCGCGTAGATTCGTTTCCACCTGAAAAGGTGAGTTGGTGATTTTGGATAGAGCCTACACGTGTTACTTCATCGAACCAATTAGTGCCAGTTCCAGAGGCGTCTATCTCAGCTTGAGAATAAATCGGTGCGCCGCCCTGACTTACTTCAAGGGTGTTTAGATAGGTTGCGAATCCTCTACCGTCAAGTACGTCAACAGTATTTGCAACAGTTTGCGTAGAATAAGACCCTTCGTAGTTGATTTTAGAAACCCCTGCTTTACCTCGTTTCGTAGTCACAAGTACTACCCCATTAGAGCCCCTAGAACCATATATCGAAGTTGCCGAAGCATCTTTTAGCACTTCGATCGATTCGATGTCATTAGGGTTTATCGATGCCAGTACATTGGTCGCTTGCCTGTTCCCCCCAGCACTAAAATTATTATTGTTCGGATAGATAGGAAAGCCGTCAATGACGTACAAAGGTTCACTACCACTGTTTACGGAGTTAGACCCACGTATACGAACCGATACCCCCCCACCAGGAGCGGCAGAGGTCTGTACAACTTGAACCCCCGGTGCCCGTGCTTGAATAGCTTGATCAACGGATGTAACGGGCAATTCTTTTACGGAGGCACCATCAATGGAAGACACCGAACCGGTCAAGTCACTTTTCTTTACCGTACCATAGCCTACTACTACAACTTCGTCGAGAGCCTCTGACTCCGGATTCATTGATAGGTTTATTGCACTTCTGCCGTCAATAACAACTTCTTGGGTTGCGTACCCTATAGAAGAAAAAGTTATCGTATTAGTACCATCGGAGACCCTTATTTCATAGTTTCCGTCAAAGTCGGAAATAGCGCCTTGGGTTCCAGCAACAACGTTTACTCCAGGTAGCGGTGTGTTATTTTCAGAATCTGTTATCGTTCCTGTGATTGTTGTTTGGGCTTGAGCCAAAAGACAACTACAAAAAAAAGCAAAACCGTATAAGATTAGCTTATTGTTCATTCTAGTTCGTAATGCGTTCATATATGGATATTTGAGTTAATTTGATTTGACATTCATATGCGGAATAGAAATGTATATCCGTCCTGCAATCTTGTAGTAACAATATTAGAAAGATTTACAGCTTAGAAAATGGACAATATTGGGGAATATATGGATAATTCAACTATTTGAATTCAGATATCCTAAAAACTATCGGTGTTTTTTGCTGATTTGGTAAGTATGAAATAAAGCCTTTAGAAAAAGCCATAAGTTTTTTTGATATCAGTTTTCTCTTAAGATCAACCATGTTGTTGACTTCTATATGCGCGTGGTGACATTCCAACATACTTTTTGAATGTACGTGAAAAATAAAGAGGGTCTTGAAAGCTCATTTTGTAGCTGATTTCTTTTACACTCAAATCAGTATATTTGAGATACTCACATGCTTTTTGCACTTTTTTCAAGTTAAAGAAATGGATTAGAGAATAACCTGTTCTTTTTTTAAACAAATTGAAAATATATGATGAGGAATAGTTGAATTGTTTAGCGATATCCTCAGATTTAAACGATTTATCCAGATTGTCGGCCAAAAAAGTTATCACTTCGCTTATCACATTGTTATGATTTTCCATCTGAACGTTATAATCGACTTTTTTGTAAATAAAAGAACTGATAAAGTTCAAGGCTAAAATATTTGCATATTCTAGTTGGGGGGATATGTATTCGCTTTGAAACATTTCGAATATACGATTGAACAGGGCAATTCGATTATTGTCGAATGGAATGGTATTTTCGGTTTTTCTTGAGCTAGAATACCTTTCAAATAATGCCTGGGCTGCTTCGCCGTCAAAATGAATCCAGTAAATGCTCCAAGGATCGTTATGGTCGGCTTCATAGGAATGCGAAGTCTTTTTGGGTATAACATAAAAAGAATTGGGCAAAACGATAATTGATTCTCCGTGAATATTCAGCACGCCCCGCCCTTCTATACAATAAATGAAAATAAACTCATGGGCTCCTTTCTTTCTGACCCGATAGTGGTTTCGAGCATTTGGGTAAAATCCCATATCAGAAATATAAAAAGGCCGTGTGATGCGGTTATCTATGAGCCTTTGCTTGATTGTGTTTGGCAAAACAATCATTTTTTGCCCTAAAAACCCTTCTTTTATCGCCGAATCGTCCATATTTAGTTCTAAAAAGCTAGCATCATAAATAGTATTAAAATGAATGTTCCAAATATGGAGTATTTCTAAACCTGTAATACACAAAAATAGTAATATTATCCATGTTTTGACAAAAACCATCCATGTTTTGAACTTCTAAATTTGATAATTTTGAAGTAGCGTATATTTTATTTTAGTGAAAACTATCTATCAATGATGTTTTTTTTAAATTTTATCAAAAATATATATAGTTATCAAGTATATCGATAATACCAAAACAGGTAAGCGGCGAAAAGGCAATAATCTATATTCAAGAGCATTTTCGAATTTGTAACGGTAATTTCTACAATGTATATGAAACTAGTCGTATCCAAAACCAACACATATGAAAAATCAAATTATTCGTAATTTTGTAAAATTATGGCCGAGGGTTTCCTACTCTGTCTTTTTTTTAATCTGCATATTGAATTATGGGACGATGTTAGCCGTAAAACCGGTAAACATTATATATAGTTCAGACAGAAATGAACGGTTCGATGACCTACAATCTTCAATTAAGGGAACTGTAACAGATGAGGCTGGCATACCCTTGTCGGGCGCGAACATTCTGATAAAAGGGACTTCAACCGGCGTGGTTGCCGATTTTGATGGCAACTTCTCAATAGAGGCTGTTGTTGGTGATGTTTTAGAGGTTTCCTACATTGGTATGAAGACAAGTCAGATGACCGTTCAGAATATGGAAAATATCTCGGTTGTTTTACAAACCGATGCTGCTTCTCTAGATGAGGTTGTAGTCGTTGGTTACGGCACACAGAAAAAGAGAGACCTTACAGGGGCAGTTGCTACTGTGAAGTCAGAAGAGTTTACACCTGGGGTAAACGTAAATGCGGTGCAACTATTAAACGGAGCTGCTGCAGGGGTCAATGTAAGCCAAGTGAGTTCTGCCCCCGGTGGTGGTATCAAAGTTCAGATTCGTGGTGCCGGTTCAATTAATAGTTCCAATGATGTGCTTTTTGTTGTTGACGGACTTCCGGGCGTTGATCCACAATCCTTAAGCCCTGATGATATTGAATCAATACAAGTTTTAAAGGATGCCTCTGCAGCTTCCATTTATGGAACGCGCGCTGCCAACGGTGTTGTATTAGTAACCACTAAAAAGGGTAAAGCCGGTAAGACTACCTTAACTTATAGTTCTTACGTAGGCACTCAAACTATCGCCAATCAAATCGATGTCTTGGGTGGTGCCGATTATATGCGATTGATCAATTTAAGAAGTGGTGACACTCCCGTATATAGCAATAGTGAAATTGCTGCTGTCGGTGCAGGAACCAATTGGCAAAACGAAATCTTTACAAGTGCACTGGTCCAAAACCACCAGATTACTATGTCCGGCGGCAATGAAAAAGGCAATTATTATTTGGGGCTCAATTACTTTGATCAAGATGGAATCGTGAAAACATCGGGGTATCAGAAATACAATGCGCGCTTGAATATGCAAACAAGGCCACTTGAAAAGCTTTTGATATCTGCTAATATTAACTTCACTCGTGAGGGCTTTAATGAAATTTTGTTCTCCAATGCCGCCAATAACTTTTCTGGCCCCATCAATTCGGCCATTCAATTTGACCCTAGTTTGCCCGCAACCTTGGACGATAGGGGTTTTTACTTTCTAAACCCTACCATTGCATTGGACAATCCCTTGGGGTTGATAAACGGTATATCGGACGAATCGATACGCAATCAGTTTTATGGATCCTTGACCGTCGATTATGATATCGTAAAGAATGTCAAGGCGACCATACGCTTAGGCGCCGAGGCCAATAATCGTAGAGACGATTTCTACCGAAGTCGGGTAGCCGAGTTGGGAAGGTCACAAGGAGGTATAGGCAGCGCGAGTAGCAGAGAATATACACATTGGTTAACTGAATACCTCTTAAAATATGAAAATACGTTTAATGATGTCCACGATTTTTCGATATTGGGTGGGGCGACCTTCGAAGAATTTTTGACAAGGGACCTTGGGGCTAATAGTTCGGGCTTTTTGTCAGATGTTACGGGTAGCAATCTGTTACAAAGTGGTGATGGTGAATTGAGAGATAATGTTTCGAGCTCAAAAATTAAAAACACCCTTAACGGTTTTCTTGGCAGGGCAACTTATGGTTATAAAAACAAGTATTTATTCACCGCTTCGTTCAGGGTAGACGGCTCCTCCCGTTTTTCTGAGGACAATAAATACGCATTTTTCCCATCTGGTTCTATAGGATGGAATATTAGCGAGGAGGCTTTTTTGGAAAATAGCAAATGGGTCGATAATCTGAAACTTAGAATAGGATATGGTGAATTAGGTAACCAAGGTATCAATAACTTTGAAACAACACAGACTTTGGTCGCTGGGGGAAACTCGGTATTTGGGGGTTCAATTTTTCAAGGAGTGGTTCCTGCTCGTTTACCAAACCCTGATTTGAGATGGGAAACCACAGCAGAAACCAATATAGGTCTTGATTTTTCGCTATTTACAAATCGCATTTCAGGAGCAATCGATTACTTCAACAGAAAGACCACCGACCAATTATTCGTAAAACCTTTGCCCTCTGTGGTCGGTTTTACTCAGGTTCGGACCAACTTGGGCGAAGTAGAGAACAAAGGTCTTGAAATAGGATTACAGACGAAAAATATTGTTGGTGAGTTCTCTTGGAATACCAATATCAATATTGCCTTTTTAAAGAATGAGGTTACCCAATTACCCGATTTTACAGAGCGTTTGATCGGTGGCAATATTGGTACGTTTATTAGTAATTATACCATTGTACAAGAAGGTTCACCCTTAAGGTCATTCTACGGTTTTGAAATAGACGGAGTTTTTCAGGAAGGTGATGACATCGAAAATTCCCCAACCCCGGATGTGAGTGGTTATGCCCCGGGAATGCCAAAATTTGTAGATCAAAATAACGACGGTATCATTGATGAAGATGACCGTACTGTTTTGGGTGACCCGTTTCCCGACCTCAGTTTCGGAATCAATAACTCTTTTAAATACAAAAGACTTTCTTTAGATATTTTTGTTTTGGGGGTGCAGGGCATCGAAACGCTTGATGCGAATGTTACCGAATCCCTATACCCGACCAATGACGCCAGAAATACGATTTCGGAATACTATTTTAACAGATGGACCCCTGGAAACCCCACCAATGAATATCCTTCTGGTCTTAATCCCAGCTTGTACGGTGGTGCTAGATTGGTTAATTCCTGGACTGTTGCCGATGCCTCTTTTATACGCCTGAAGAACATTACCTTAGGCTATGACATTCCAGTAGATAAATTAGGCGCATTGTCGTCAATGAGAGTATTCGTAGCGGGTGAAAATTTGGCTACTATCACTGATTATAAAGGTTATGACCCCGATGCTAGTGCTGCTGGTGATGGTAACGTTACGAAAGTAAATTATAATAGTTATCCATTGGCAAGAACTTTCCGTTTAGGAGTTGATGTTAAATTTTAAAACAAGAGCGATGAAAAATAATAAATATAATATTAGAATTTTTAGCATGGCCATAATCGCTTTCCTTGTTTTGGGGTGCGACGATTTTTTAGAGGAAGAAGTATTTACACAATATGACCCAAATGCTTTTTTACAAGATGAGTCGGGTGTCGATGCGCTGTTGACGGGGGCCTATTCCGCAGGTAACGTAACCGGTTTTTTCAGTCGTGATAATACCTTCATTTTGGGTGAGTTTACCACTGATATGACTTGGGAGACGGGCGGGGGGCTAAATCGTTTGGTGGTGCCTATCATGCAATTCAATTGGGACCCGACCACTGGGTTTTTTAATGGCCAATACAATAATTTCTACAGGGCAATTGCTCGTGCCAATAATGTACTGCTAGTTATAAATTCCCTAACTGATATAGACCAAGAAACTATTAACCAGATTCAAGCTGAAGCCCGATTTGTAAGATCATATTCGTATTATATGTTGCACAATCTTTTTGGACCGACGCCTATAATCGAAATTCCCGAGGGAGCTTCTCTAGACGAAATCGAAGCTATTGGCAAGGAGACTCCCCGGGCCACAGAAGAAGAATATAGAGCCTATGTTGAGGCAGATCTTCGTTTTGCTGCAGAAAACCTATCCGCTGAGGGTGTTTCCAGTAGGGCCAATAAAGGTAATTCCCTGGCCTTGTTGACCAAATTTTATATGAACAACAAAGAATGGCAAAAAGCAGCCGATACGGCACAGGAAGTTTTGGGCTTGGGCTATACGCTTTATGACGATTACACAAAAATGTTTTCAATAGAAGGCGAGAACAACAATGAGTATATTTTTAGGTTCGAGTGCCTTATTGGGAGCAATCAGACGAATGTCTATATGCCGCATGCATTTCCGCCAAACTATCAAATTCAAAATAATTGGATCAATTACGGAGCTATGTTCCGTACGTATACTGCATTTTACGAAACGTTTGAAGAGCAAGACATTCGAAGGGAATTGTTCGTGACAGAATATGTCCCTATTGGTGAAACTGACCCTGTTAGATTAGATCGCGACGTGAATGGTAATGCGTTAGATGATGTTCGAAGTTTCAAGTACACTCCAGATCCGGTTGCTGTTGCTCAGGCCAATGGGAATGATATTCCTTATATCAGATTGGCAGATATAATTTTAGCGCGTGCAGAAGCCTTAAATGAAATTAGTGGTCCGAATCAAGAAGCTATCGATTTGATTAATCAAATACGCAATCGCGCCAATGCGACACCCGTTGTACTTGCCGATTATGGTTCAAAACAAGCGTTGAGTGATTTTATTTTGGCAGAAAGAGGTCGAGAGTTTTACTCTGAAGGTCTGCGTAGGGAAGATTTAATTCGCCATGGTTCCTATATCCAACAGGCAATTGATCGTGGTGTCGCCGCAGAACCGCATCAGATTTTGTATCCTATTCCCCAGGCTCAAATTGATAACAATCCAAATTTAGAACAAAACCCAGGGTATTAAAGCTGTTTTGATTTTTTGATAGAATAGGTTTTATCCACTACTTGCTATAATTGAAATATCAGTAAATGAAACAGAGAAAGTTGTTTGAGTTAGTTTTTTTATTTTGTTTTGCGGCCACCTTTTTAGGTGGCTGCAATTCTAAGAATGAAGATGTTTCACCACAAAAGAAACCCAATATCGTTTTTATATTGGTCGATGATCTGGGCCTCCATGACCTAAGCGTTACAGGTAGTGCCTTCTACGAAACCCCCAACGTAGACCGCATAGCAAATGAAGGCACGGTATTTACCCAAGGTTATGCCGCTAGCCGTGTTTGCAGTCCTTCAAGGGCAAGTATCATGTTAGGGCAGTTTACGGCCAGACACCAAATTACCGATTGGATCGGTGCAAAATCGGGTGCCGATTGGCGTACTTTGAATCGCAATGACAAAGTACTTCCTGCAGAGTATAATCATGTGCTACCAAAAAATGACACCACCTTGGCCGAAGCTTTGGCTGCAAATGGCTATAAAACCTTTTTTGCGGGTAAATGGCATTTGGGGAAAGAAGGTAGTTGGCCTACAGATCATGGTTTTGAAATCAATAAAGGAGGTTGGGATGTGGGCAGCCCAAAAGGCGGTTTCTTTTCCCCTTGGGAAAATCCAAATTTAGAAAACACCACCGATGGCGAAAACCTCTCCCTACGTTTAGGAAAGGAAACGGCCGATTTTATAGAAAAGAATAAAGATTCTACTTTTTTGGCCTACCTCTCTTTTTATGCCGTACACGGGCCAATCCAGACGACGGAAGATACTTGGTCTAAATACCGTAATAAGGCCGAACAACAGGGTATTAAAGATTCAGGTTATGAAATGGAGCGGGTGCTGCCCATACGTACAGTGCAGGATAACCCCATATATGCGGGGTTGGTTCAGCAAATGGATGATGCGGTAGGTATCGTTTTAGATAAGTTAATGGAACTTGGTCTAGAAGACGATACGATTATTGTCTTTACTTCTGACAATGGTGGTGTGGCCTCCGGTGATGCATTTTCAACGACCAATTTTCCTTTACGGGGCGGTAAAGGATACCAATGGGAAGGTGGCATTCGCGAACCCTATTTCATCAAAGTGCCATGGATAAAAGATAGTAAGCAGGTAGATTATCCTGTCACGGGCACCGATTTCTATCCAACGTTGTTAGATCTGGCCGGTATTCCACTAAAACCAGAACAGCATATTGACGGCGTGAGTTTAAAACCGCTCTTGGAAGGAAAGAAAATAGAAAATAGGACCCTGTTTTGGCACTATCCTCATTATGGCAACCAAGGTGGTGAGCCGGCATCTATGATTCGTGATGGCGATTGGAAATTGATACATTACTGGGAAGATGACCGAAACGAATTGTACAATCTTGCTGCCGATCCAAGAGAACAGAACAACGTTTTGCCTCAAAACGCTGAGCATGGAAATATGCTCGAGTCAAAGCTAAACGATTTTTTAAAAAGTGTAAGCGCTAACATGCCAGAAAAAGATTCTGAGTTCGACCCCGCCTTGGCCGAACAAATGCACCAGCAAAAAATTGATGTCACGTTGCCTCGATTGGAGGCGGAGCGAATGAAATTCCTATCCCCTGATTTTCAACCAAACGAGAATTGGTGGGGCAGTAAGCGGACTGAAGATTAATTAGATTATACCAGGGAGAAAAAAACCGTTGATGAACACGACAAAATTTAATTTTATTTACGTCCTCTTTTTGGCATTTGTGTCGGCCATGGGCGGATTTCTGTTCGGTTATGATTGGGTGGTCATCGGCGGAGCTAAGCCATTTTACGAACTCTTTTTTGATATAGCCGATGCGCCAACACTCCAAGGCTGGGCCATGAGCAGTGCCTTGGTGGGTTGTGTTTTCGGTGCAGTACTCTCCGGCCTCTTGGCAGATAAATGGGGTCGGAAGAATGCTTTGATTTTGGCTGCGGTACTTTTTACATTATCCGCATTTGGCACAGGGTATTCAGACCATTTTACTCCGTTTATTGTGTATCGGGTCTTAGGCGGTCTGGGCATCGGTCTGGCCTCTACTTTATCACCTATGTACATCGCAGAAGTAGCTCCGGCAAAGTATCGCGGCCAATTTGTAGCTATTAATCAATTGACTATTGTCGTAGGAATTCTGGCCGCACAAATTGCTAATTGGGGCATTGCAGAGGCGATTCCCGGGGATTTTGCCAGCAACCAAATTTTGACTTCTTGGAACGGTCAAACCGGATGGCGCTGGATGTTTTGGGCCGAGTTGGTTCCTGCATTTTTGTTCTTCGGATTAATGTTCGTAGTGCCTAAAAGTCCACGTTTCTTGGCAAAGATGGGATATCCTGAAGAGGCCAAAAATGTATTGGAAAAAATAGGAGGTAAAGTATACGCCCAACAGGAGCTTCAGAATATGCAATTGACGCTGCAAAATGATAAAGGAGGTAAAATTTCAAGCTCTGAATTGAAAGGAAAAAAAATTCGTCCCGTTTTGATAATAGGTATCGTTTTGGCCATATTTCAGCAATGGTGTGGCATCAATATCATTTTCAATTATGCTGAGGAGATTTTTACTGCTGCTGGCTATTCCGTGGGTGATATGCTGTTCAATATTATTATTACAGGTAGTGTTAACCTGATATTTACTTTTGTGGCCATGCGCACCGTAGACAGTTGGGGTCGTAGAAAATTGATGTTATTGGGGTCTTTGGGTCTCGCCGCAGTATACGCTATTCTTGGGGGTGCCTATTTCTTTGAGTTTACGGGCTTGCCCGTATTGGTATTGGTTATTACGGCTATTGCTATTTATTCCATGTCGCTCGCACCGATTACTTGGGTAGTATTATCCGAAATTTTTCCCAACCGTATTCGTGGTGTCGCTATGTCCATAGCCACATTTTCGTTATGGGTAGCCTCGTTCATCCTAACCTTTACCTTCCCGCTATTGAATGATGCATTGGGTGCTTATGGCACATTTTGGGTTTATAGTGGTATCTGTGTTTTAGGTTTTTGGTTTATTAAAAACAAACTTCCCGAAACCAAAGGAAAAAGTTTGGAAGAAATTGAAATGGAATTGACACAGGAGAAATAAAAGCAGCAGGGTAATTATAAGAGAGGAGAAAATCAGTCTATTATTTGCCCCCTCATGGGTCTAGGGGTTAGATAGTTTTAACTACACGTAAAGAAGATTCGAGTAGAAATGCAAAAGATAAAAAAAGTATCATATCAAATATTTGGAATGACAATGCTATTGTTCATTGCCCAAGGATGTGCTGCCCAGACAGAACAAACTCGTTACGGGTATCTTGATTCCCTAAAAATTCAACTTCAAGAAAAATGGCCCGATAATAAAACGGTCAATTTGGTATTTCATGGGCATTCCGTGCCATCTGGGTATTTTGTAACCCCAAAAGTTCATTCGCTTAGCAGCTATCCATATATAGTTCTCCAGAAAGTAAAGGAAAATTACCCTGCGGCAGTTGTAAATACGATTGTAACGGCAATTGGTGGTGAGCAATCAGAACAAGGGGCCGAACGCTTTAAAGAGGAAGTATTGACTCACAGACCAGACGTTCTTTTCATCGATTATGCCCTAAATGATCGCAGCATTGGTCTAGAAAGGGCAAAAATGGCTTGGAAACGAATGATTGAAGATGCTTTGGCCTACGGCACAAAAGTCGTTCTCTTAACGCCAACTCCTGATTTAAAGGAAGATATTCTTTCAAGTAACCTCCCCTTGAAAATGCATAGCCAACAAATCCGACAATTGGCGCAAATCTATAAAGTGGGATTGGTAGATAGTTACGCCCTATTCAAGGAAATCGCCAAAACGGAAGAATTACAATTATTCATGGCGCAAAAAAATCATATAAATGAAAATGGACATGAAGTAGTTGCCAGTGCTATTATGGGGTTTTTAAAAAATGAAAATTAAAGTGGATTAAAATGAGAGCACTTCATATTTTGGGCTTTTTGGTGATAACCCTTTTCTTCTCGTGTGGGCGGGAAGAAACGAATGAAATTGATTTATCCGGGGCCTGGTCTTTTCAAATAGATTCTTTAGATCAGGGTGTCGTTGAAAAATGGTTTGCCAAACCCTTGAATGACTCCATCAGGCTACCGGGCTCCATGGCCGAAAATGATAAGGGAAACGATATTACCGTAGAAACGGAATGGACGGGGAATATGTGGAACGATAGTGCTTGGTACACCAGTCCCAAAATGGCCAAGTATCGTGAGAAAGGCAATGTGAAAGTACCTTTTTGGCTGAGTCCCAAAAAAGTTTATTACGGTACCGCTTGGTACAAAAAAACCATAGCTATTCCCGAAAATTGGAAAGAAAAACAGATTTCCTTATTCCTAGAACGTCCGCATTGGGAAACTACCGTTTGGGTAAATGACCAAATAGCGGGTATGCAAAATACCTTGGCCACTCCTCATAATTATGATTTAAGTCAATTCCTTTCGCCTGGTGCACATACGATTACCATTCGTATAGACAACCGTATCAACGATATTGATGTGGGTAAGGATGCCCATAGCATTTCGGACAATACCCAGACTAATTGGAACGGTATCGTAGGCGATATTAAACTAACAGTAGCCCCTAAAATCGCATTCGGCACAGTGCAGCTTTATCCTGATTTGGCCAATAAGATGGTCAATGTTAAAGGAAAGATTAAATCTTCTGGCCAGTTGCCCAAGGCCATTCAGGTTGCGGCGAAAGCGACATCCAACCAAAACAAGGTAGCGTTGGAAACCTTGATCGAAGAAATTAAAATTGATGCCGATGGTAGTTTTGAGATTACTTATCCCATGGGCAATTCTCCTGAATTTTGGGATGAGTTTTCTCCGAATCTATATACTATGAACCTGCGATTGATGTCGGGTGAAATCATAAATGAAAAAGACATTGTTTTTGGCATGCGTGAGTTTAAGGTCGATGGCAAGCGCTTTGCCATTAATGGCCGACCAGTATATTTGAGAGGAACATTGGAATGTTCCATTTTTCCTTTGACCGGCTATCCGCCAACAGATGTAGATTCTTGGAAACGAATTCTGAAAATTGTTCAGAATCACGGACTCAACCATATGCGTTTCCACTCTTGGTGTCCGCCCGAAGCCGCTTTTACCGCCGCGGACGAGCTAGGCGTGTATTTGCAGGTTGAAGCCTCCTCTTGGGCTACCATCGGCGATGGCGAACCCATTGATCAATGGGTATATCAAGAAGCTGAAAGTATCATCGAAAATTATGGTAACCATCCTTCATTCGTGATGATGGCTTATGGGAATGAACCTTCGGGCGAAAATCAAAATGAATATCTCGGTAAGTTCGTGGGGCACATGAAGCAATTGGATAGCCGCAGACTGTACACCAGTGGCGCGGGCTGGCCATTGTTGGATAATCTTGATTTCTATAACCATAAAGGGCCAAGAATTCAGGGTTGGGCCGAAGAATTGAATAGCGTTATCAATGCCCGTGCACCACAGACCGTTTTTGACTATAGCGAACTGATTCAAGAAACCCCTATGCCCTATGTAAGCCATGAAATGGGACAATGGTGCGTGTACCCTAACTTTAAAGAAATGTCAAAATATACTGGGGTACTACAACCCAAAAATTTTGAAGTATTCAAAGAAACACTAGCGAAAAATCAAATCGGCCATTTGGCCGATAGTCTGCTATTGGCCTCTGGAAAACTACAAGTACTTTGTTATAAGGCAGATATTGAGGCTGCATTACGTACCAAAGATATGGCCGGTTTTCAGCTGTTGGACCTACATGACTTTCCTGGGCAAGGTACTGCCCTTGTAGGCGTTCTGGATGCGTTTTGGGATGAAAAAGGATATGTGTCTCCTGAAGAATTTCGGCAGTTCAATGATGTCACCGTTCCATTGGCACGAATGGGAAAACGTATTTTTTTGAACGATGAGCCTTTTGTAGCTACAGTTGAAGTCGCCCACTACGGAGCGGAACCTTTACGGAATATTAAACCGGAATGGAAACTGTCAGGTACCGATGGAGGTGTTTTTGAACAAGGAAATTTGAAAACAAAAAACATCCCCATTGGTAACGGTACGCAATTAGGGGAAATTAAAGCGGATTTAGGCAAAATCAAAAAAGCGCAGAAATTGACCTTGGAAGTGACCATGGCCAATAAGACCAATTCTTGGGATATCTGGGTATATCCTGTAAAAAAAGAACCCATTGCAGACCAAGATAATGTTCGTGTAGTCGATAAATTGAACGCCGCTACCATTTCCTTTTTAGAAGATGGCGGAAATGTACTGTTAAACATTTCAAAGGGTGATGTTAAACTAGAAAAAGGTGGAGAAATCGGTGTGGGCTTTTCCAGCATTTTTTGGAATACCTCTTGGACCAAAGGGCAAAAACCACATACACTGGGCATTTTAACCAATCCCGAACATCCCGCCTTGGCAGATTTTCCAACGGAGTATCACAGCAACTGGCAATGGTGGGATGCCATGAGTAATTCCAATGGAATAATCTTAGATGAGTTTTCGGTCGACCTACAACCGATTGTCCGCATTGTCGACGATTGGTTCGAGAACCGCAGAACGGCCTTGATTTTTGAAGTAAAAGTAGGCAAGGGAAACTTGTTGGTTTCCGGAGTTGATCTTCATTCCGATTTGCAAAATCGTCCTGAAGCACAGCAATTGAGACATAGTTTAACAAAATATATTTCGGGTAATCAATTCAGCCCGAAGATTAGTTTTAGTACTGAAGAGGTTCAAAATTTGTTTATCACAAAGTAGTATTGAATTTGACGGTATACGGTCAAATGTAATAATTGAATAAATATGAGTGCAGTAAAAGCTTGGAAAGAGAAAGTAACCATTCCCACTTACGAAATAGGGGAAGCTGAAAAGTATCCTGTCTTTTTAGAGAAACGGGTCTATCAGGCAAGTAGTGGGTCGGTATATCCGCATCCTGTTGTAGAACATATCAGCGATGAAAAAGTGGATAAGGAATGGGATGCCATTTTTATCGAGAACGATTATATCAAAATTATGGTGCTTCCGGCCTTGGGCGGCCGTATTCAAATGGCCTACGATAAAATCAGAGAGCGTCATTTTGTATATTACAATAAGGTCATCAAACCAGCTCTGGTAGGTTTGACCGGCCCGTGGATTTCTGGCGGAATAGAGTTCAATTGGCCTCAGCACCATCGACCCAGTACCTATGACCCTGTTGAAAGCATCATTGAGGAAAATGAAGATGGAAGCAAGACCATTTGGGTCAGTGAGGTCGAGCGAATGTTCCGAACCAAGGGTATGGCCGGGTTTACGCTATACCCCGATAAAGCATATCTTGAAATCAAGGCACAACTATATAACCGTACACCACATCCGCAAACCTTCCTATGGTGGGCAAATCCCGCTGTCGCCGTAAATGAGCACTACCAGTCCGTTTTTCCACCTGATGTCAATGCCGTTTTCGATCATGGCAAACGCGACGTTTCGGAGTTTCCCATCGCAAAGGGCGAATATTATAAGGTAGATTATTCCCCCGGCACCGATATTTCAAGATATAAGAACATTCCTGTCCCCACTTCATACATGGCTATAAACTCGGACTATGATTTTGTGGGGGGCTACGAGAACGATACCAAAGGAGGACTCCTTCATGTGGCCGATCATAATGTATCCCCTGGAAAAAAGCAATGGACTTGGGGCAATGGCGATTTTGGTAAGGCATGGGACAGAAATCTTACCGACGAAGATGGCCCCTATATAGAGCTGATGTGTGGCATGTATACAGATAATCAGCCCGATTTCTCTTGGATGCATCCGTACGAAGAAAAAAGTTTCAAGCAGTATTTTATGCCCTATTATAACGTTGGCGTGGTCAAAAATGCTACTAAGGAAGCTTTGTTGAACCTTGAATTTGAAAAGCAAAATGCTACGGTAAAAGTTCATGTAACGGGAATATACCCAAAGGCTCGGATTGTAATTTCCAACGGAAGTCAAGAATTATATAAAAAAGAGCTAAATCTTGATCCCGCAAACGGATTTGAACAAATTATTCCCATAGGAACCGTTGATCAGAAAACGGTCAAGGCAACCGTGGTGGATAAGGAGGGCAATGTTTTGGTAAGTTGGATGACCGACGGACCAAGATCTAACACAATGCCCGAAGCTGCAATAGCTGCAAAATTCCCAAGAGATATAGAAAGTGTGGAGGAACTATTTCTGAACGGCCTGCATTTAGAACAATACAGACATGCTACCTATGATGCATCACATTATTATTTGGAGGCACTCTCACGTGAACCCAAAGACGTGCGTTGTAACAATGCGATGGGGCAATGGTATTTAAAGCGAGGCCAATTTGAAAAAGCTTTGCCTTATTTTGATACCGCCATTACAACCTTAACAGAACGTAACCCTAACCCGTATGATGGCGAACCGTATTTTAACAAGGGTGTTACACTACGATACTTAGGCAGAAATGATGAGGCTTATACTGCATTTTTCAAGGCTTGTTGGAACGCGGCTTGGCAAGATGCGGGCTATTTCAATTTGGCACAAATCGACTCTTTAAAGGGGAATCACCAAAAAGCCTTGGAACTGGTGGACAAAGCCCTGATTAGAAACTGGCATAACCATAAAGCACGGCACTTAAAGGTTGTTTTATTGCGCAAATTGGGGAAAACGGCGGAGGCCATGAATTTGGTCAATGAATCCTTATCCATTGATTGTTTCAATATGGGTGTACAATATGAAAAATACTTGATGCTCCCAACGGAAGACCAGCTGATGGAATTCAAATCCCTATTGCGTGACGACGCCCATAATTACATAGAGTGCGCATTGGATTATGCCCAAGCTGGTCAATTCAAGGAAGCCACTACAGTATTAGAATATTATACGAGCCTAGCTTTGGTTAAGGCTTACCCCATGACCCACTATTTCTTGGGAGGTTTTAATGAACAATTAGGGAAATCAGAAGTGGCAAAACTGCATTATGAGAAAGCTTCTAGCATGCCAATGGATTATTGTTTTCCCAACCGCTTGGAAGAAGTGGTAGTACTGAAACAGGCGATAGCCCGGAATAAGAAGGATGCAAGGGCACTCTATTACTTAGGTAATTTTTGGTATGCATCCCGTCAATATGACGAAGCGCAAAGATGTTGGGAATCGGCAATCGTTAACGAACCGGGCAATGCTATCTGCCATCGAAATCTTTCGTTATTATATTTCAATAAAAGAAACAAAAAGCAGAAAGCGCGGAAACATCTAGAAAAGGCATTTGAGCTATCGCGCGATAATTCTCGTGTTCTTATGGAGTTGGATCAGCTGTATAAAAAGCTAAATGTCTCCGTGGAAGAACGTTTAGCATTTTTGGAGAAACATTTAAAGCTGACCGAAATGCGGGATGATCTGTATTTGGAACGCGTGGCGCTTTACAATTTCAAGGGTGAGCATAAAAAAGCTTTGGATCTTATTGAAAAACGACAGTTTCATCCTTGGGAAGGTGGCGAAGGCAAAGTGCCTTTTCAATACCTGACCGCACATATAGAACGGGCAAAACAATTACTACTGGGAGGTGATTGCACGAAGGCGATAAGTCATCTAGCGCGCGCTCAGACCTATCCATATAATCTTGGGGAAGGTAAGTTGTACGGTACGCAGGAAAACGATATTTTTTATTGGTTGGGGTGTGCCCATGAGCAATTGGGCGATTTGGAAAAGGCAAAAGAGTATTGGAAGAAAGCGACAGCAGGACTCAGTGAATTGGGTGCTGCAATATTCTATAATGACCAGCAACCCGATAAGATTTTTTATCAAGGTCTGGCCTTGTTGAAACTGAATCGAAAAGCTGAAGCTGAAGAGCGTTTTACTAGTTTCGTTAAATACGGAGAGGAGCATCAAAACGATAACGTAAAATTGGACTATTTCGCTATTTCATTACCGGATCTGTTGATTTGGGAGGAAGATTTGAACGATAAAAATAAGACACATTGCCATTATTTGATAGGCTTGGGCGAGTTAGGCTTGGCTAATACTGATAAAGCGGCGCAGGTTTTGGATTCGGTGTTGTTACAGGACGGTTATCACCTATCGGCGCAATTGCACCGTAACATGACAAAGACCAAGGCACTTCATTTGCAAAATGAATAAGACATGCGAGATGTTTTAAACAGCATAGTGATAGGTATGATTTTCTTGAGTGCTCTAAGCGCACAAGAATCTCCCAATATCCTATGGATTACAATTGAAGATACCTCTCCCCAATTCATTGGTGCTTATGGTAATGTGGATGCAAAAACTCCCGTAATCGACCAATTGGCTATGGAAGGCGTGCGGTTTACCAATGCCTTTTCTACAGGTACGGTGTGTTCGCCCAGTCGCTCTGCCATAATTACCGGAGTGCCTACCTACAAAATGGGTACGGGCCATCATCGAAGTGAGGTTCCGGTTCCGGACTCCATAAAAGGCTTCCCATATTTTTTGAAAAAGGAAGGGTATTATACCTCCAACAACGCAAAAACGGATTATAATGTGGCCGATGAAAAAGAATTCATTCAAACGGCTTGGCATGAAAGTTCCGATGATGCCGGTTGGTGGAACAAAGATAAGGGGCAACCTTTTTTCTCCGTCTTTAATTTTGCGGAGTCGCACCAGTCTCGCACCATGTCCATGTCATATGATTGGTACGTGGCAAATGTTTGGGAACATTTGCCAGAAGAATGCCGAATGGCCGATACAGATTTTGAAATGCCCCCAATTTATCTTGATTCGCCCGAAATGCGAAAGCAGATGGCACGAGTTTACAATTCCATTGCATTGACCGATATACGCATTGGAGAACTCTTGAAAAAACTGGAAGATGACGGTCTGCGTGACGATACCATTATCTTCTTTTTTGCCGATCATGGTGAAGGTATGCCACGCGGAAAGACGAATGGTATCGATTATGGCTATCGGGTACCTCTTGTGATATGGTTTCCGGAAAAGTATAAACATTTGTCCCCTTGGGGAACGTCGCATGCGGTAACCGAAGAGTTGGTCAGCTTTGAAGACCTAGCTCCAACGATTATTTCCTTAGCGGGCACAAACGTTCCAGAATATTTAAAAGGTCGTATTTTATTCGGAGAAAATCGCTCCAAACCTGTAAATCAACTACTGTTGTCCTCTGACAGAGCGGATAATGGCCCTGATATGGTAAGAACCATTACTGATGGCCGCTATATCTATTCCCGTAATTATATGCCTTTTGTGCCCGCCTTGCGCTACATCCGCTATATCGAGATTTCAGATATCGCCAAGCAAATGCGTATTGATTTGAAGAACGGACAACTGGATTCACTTCAAAAAAGTGTGCTACTGGAACGCCCTATGGAATACCTGTTCGATTTGCAAAACGATGCTTGGGAAACTAAAAATCTTTCTGAGAGCAAAACACATCAAGATATATTGGAAAAGATGCGCCAAGCCTTAGAAGAAAAGCTTAAAAAGGCAAAAGACATTCATTTTTTACCGGAATATGAATTGGGTGAGATTGCAAAATCGATCACACCTTATGAGTTCCGAAAAAACAAAACTGCTAATTCTTTTAATTCCATTTATACCGCGGCCTCGCTTTCGGGAAAAAGGGATGCATCCTCCTTACAAAAACAAATGGCATTGTTGAAAAATGAAAATCCGATTGTGAGGTATTGGGCGATTACCGGACTTAAAAGTCATCCCAAAGAAAAAATCAAACCGTTTAAAAATCAAATCTTGAACGCTATGAACGATGCCTATCCACCTGTTGTAATTTTGGCATCTTCACTATCCTATGAAATTTTTAAAAGTAGCATAGCGGAGGAAAAAGTGAAACAATTTGTGGAAAGTGATAACATGCATCTGGCTCTTCTGGCGGTCAATGAACTCCTTTATTTTGAGAACAAAGCCCCTTTTTTGAAAACAATAAAAAAAGTACACCAAATGCCGGACCGCCATTATAACGTAAAAGCAGCTTGTATGGATTATCTCGGGTTGTTGGGATTGATTGCCAATACGCCGGAGAATGAACAGTGATGCTCAAGTATTAAGTAAATACATCAAAATAGGACGTCTATGAAACGATTTTTTTATACTATTCTCCATACAAGTCTGAGTATCTTATTTTTAAGTTGTTCCTCACCTGTACAGAATCTCCTTTCCTTGGAAGGCGAATGGACGGTAAAACTAGATTCGCTAAACCTTGGGGAGACTGAAAAATGGGCGGCGACCAACTTTAAGGGTACTGAAATAAAACTGCCAGGAACTTTGGACGATGCAGAGATTGGCGCTCCAAATAAATTAAAGCCTGAACTTAATAATTACGTACTTTCCAATTTGGCGCGCAAGCACCAATACATAGGAAAGGCCTGGTACCAAAAGGAAATAGAAATTCCTGAAAATTGGAAAGGTAAAGAGATTCAACTAAACTTGGAACGGGTAATTTGGGAGTCTACCGTATTTGTAGATGGAAAGAAAATTGGTAGTGCAGAAAGTTTGATCGGTAGCCATGAATATAACTTAACGGATGCTTTGTCAACTGGAAAACATTTGTTGACAATTCGCATTGATAATGGCAATAAATATCCTTTTATTAATGTAGCTGGTACTAAATATCCCGATCCAATCAACCAAGATATGGCGCACGGGTACACCAACCATACCCAAATTAAGTGGAACGGTATTTTGGGCGATATTGTCTTAAAAGCTTCCGATAAGGGCGCTCCCGGTAATTTACAGGTATATCCAAAGGTAGAAGAAAATGCTTTGCGGGTAACTTTTGAAAGTAACGGAGCCGATGTTCCGAAGCAATTGGGGTATGAAATTTATGATCTACAAAGAAATATGATTTCAAAGGGCGATGTAGATGAACAGCATGTAGAGAACGGTACCGTAAGTTTTATGGTTGAAAGACCGGAGCA
>ENA-ORXM01002142-ORXM01002142.1-marine-metagenome-genome-assembly--contig:-NODE-2142-length-24368-cov-4.077477_pt1 | contig 24368 bp, 26 predicted proteins | sample MGYA00237867_ERZ511480 | MGnify/ENA primary metagenome ERZ511480 (study PRJEB26309, sample SAMN06266103) | marine metagenome | isolation source: Algal blade | place: United Kingdom:Sidmouth, United... | reverse complement strand
AAACATAGCTCGTTGACCCATTTTTCCATTACCGATAGCGAAAATGCTCTCAGAACGTTCGTGGTTTTCAGGCTGCCACCCTTCTTCAATGATTTGCCAAGCGTCGTGTTTTAAGTATTCATTATGCATGTGTAGGAATATTTATGATTGAATGATTTGATTCAAGTGTTTAAAAGTAAAGTTTTTCAATGATGGAATAACAGCATCGGCATGACCTAGATTGGCCTCTTTGCCTACACCAATAGAGAAGAAACCACCCTCGTTTGCAGCTTCAACACCGGCAATTGCATCTTCAAAAACCACAGTTTCATTAGGGTGAACATTCATGAGCTTTGCAGCGTTCAAAAACACTTCTGGATTTGGTTTAGAATATTCTACCATATGCCCATCAACAATGGCATCAAAGTCATCTTGTTTGCCCAATTTTTTAAGAATGATTTTGGCATTTTTACTGGCCGAACCAACTGCCAACAAAAGGCCTTCTTTGCTACATTGAGCAAAAAATTCATTAAAACCAGGCAAAGTGTCTTGATTAGATAAATCGTTCAACAAATGTTGATAATGATCATTCTTCACAATCAATAACTCTTGTATTTTCTCCTCGGCTAACTCAACGCCACTAAAGGCAAGCACTTTATCAAGAGAAGCTCTGCGGCTCAATCCTTTTATGGCCAAGTTGTCTTCTTCTGTAAGTTCATAATTAAACTGTTTGGCAATTCTAGACCATGATTGATAATGCAAATGTGCGGTTTCTGTAATCACGCCATCTAAATCGAAAATAATTGCTTTTAGGTTCATCGAACTAACTTTACTCAGTGAGGGTTACAAAGATGCCTGTTTTGAGGGAACCAAAAAAGTAAACACATAGAAAATGGCGCAATCGAATTTCGTTGATTATGTAAAAATTTGTGGTAGAAGCGGCCGAGGTGGTGCCGGCAGTGTACATTTTAGGAGGGAAAAATTTGTACCCAAAGGCGGACCCGATGGTGGTGATGGGGGCCGTGGCGGCGATATTATTCTACGTGGAAACAGAAATGTTTGGACTCTTTTGCATCTAAAATATAGAAAGCACGTTATTGCCAGTGTTGGTGAACATGGCATGGGCGCATTAAAATCTGGTGCTGCGGGCGAGGACGTTATCCTCGATGTGCCGCTTGGCACAGTGGCTAAAGATGCCGAAACTGGTGAAATAGAATTTGAGATTACCGACCATGAAGAAGAAAGAATTCTTGTAAAAGGTGGAAGGGGCGGATTGGGCAATAACCACTTTAAAAGTTCAACCAACCAAGCACCACAATATGCACAACCCGGTGAGCCTGGCAAAGAAGAATGGAAAATACTTGAACTCAAATTATTAGCCGATGTTGGTTTAGTAGGCTTTCCAAATGCTGGAAAATCTACTTTTTTAAGTGTAATCAGCGCAGCGAAACCGAAAATTGCAGACTACCCGTTTACAACCTTAAAACCCAACTTGGGTATGGTTGATTATCGTGATAATAAAAGTTTTGTGGTTGCAGACATTCCCGGTATAATCGAAGGCGCAGCCGAGGGCAAAGGCCTTGGCCATCAGTTTTTACGGCATATAGAGCGAAATGCCGTGCTCCTTTTCATGATTTCATCAGAAGCGGAAAGTATTGGGGAAGAGTATAAGATTTTACTCAGTGAGCTACAGAGGTACAATCCAGAGATGCTCACAAAACCACGGGTGATCGCCATTACAAAAGCAGATTTAATTGATGATGAATTGCAGAAATTATTGGCAGCAGAAATCGATATCCCGCACATTTTTATTTCGTCGGTAACAGGTAAGAATATCATGCAACTGAAAGATTTACTTTGGGAAAAAATTAATGAATCGTACTTTGATGAAGAAGAATAAGTCACCCTTAACAATCAAGTAGAAAAGTAACAAAAGCGCAGCCATGCATGTGATCTTATACAAATTTCAAGTGAAAGATGAAGAGCACGAGCAGTTCATTACTGCTTGGAAACAACTGACAATATATTTTAGAGAATATTCTTACTCTCTGGGATCAAGACTGCATAAACAAAATGAAAACACATACCTAGCTTACGCACAATGGCCAGATAAGCCGACAAGCGAAAAAGCAAATGCGTTTCTACCAAAAGAAGCTAGTAAAGTCAGTCTGCAAATGAGAAATGCTTGCAAGCAAATCAAGGTTATAGATCGGTTAGAAGTTGTTGCTGATCTGTTGGTTTAGAAATATACACCTAAGCGAATGCCAAGTGCATTATGCTTAACAGTGCCCGCAGAACTATCTAGCACATTAGAAAAACCATTATTGTAATATGCTCCGGCAACCAAATCAGTATCGTCAGAAATTGTGTATTCTACCCCACCACCCATGTTGAGAGATGCATTGTAGCTGCCAATATCAGTAGTGCCGTTCGCAGCGCCACCTTCAACCTTGTCACCAACCTTAATACCATTATTAACTCCAAACTGGCCGAAGTATCTTAAATAGCCAATATCGTTGGTCCGCAATTTTAGTGTCATCGGAATTTCAAGGTAATTAAAATTTACTTTCGTTGCATTGTTACCAGGAGCCTCACCTACGGTTTCTACATCCATACTTGTGTGATGCATGGTTAAGCCAGAATGGAAAAAATAGCGATCTTCTCCGGTAAAGTCAAAATCGACCAAAGCGCCATACACTATGCCAACATTACCATCAGTGTCTTCAGTATAACTTATACCATCAACTTGATTATTGTTCGATGGCTCTACATTCGTAAAACCAAAGGTTGGTGAAACGGTGAAGCCAAATCGAACGTCTTGACTGAAACCGAAAGATGAAATTGACAGTAAGCACAATAAAATGAGCGTATTTTTCATATTCTTGTTTGTGTAATTTTAACTTTTGCAATGATAAAACGTTTTTCTGGTTTACTTGTTTGTATTGTGCTTGTTTTAACGAGTATATTTTCTTGTAAAAAGTCTGAAGGTGAGCTCGATATATCAGGGGTTGATGTAGAAGTGAGCCTGAATCGCTTTCATGAGCTATTTAATTCGGCAGAGGAACTGAAGCCAAAAGATTGGGCAGCTTACAAGAATGAGAACCCTACGTTCTTCAACGCATTCTCAACTGGCGTTTTGGGCTTAAATTCTACTGATGAAGACAATTTTGAAGAAGCTGAAAAGTTTAGAGCTTATTTCGATTCACTGGACATCATTACCCATGTAGCAACCGAATTCAATGCACTGCCCGAATATCAAGAATACATAGATCTACAAAAAAGACTAACCGTTGCATTCCCAACGTATCGGCCAATTTCGCTCACAACCATGATCTCTGGATTCAATTACAAAAATTTATTGCTTGATGATCAAATTGCGGTTGGCTTAGAATTGTATTTAGGCGATGAATTCAATTACACAACCCTTGGCACATTAATAAACGACTATGAATATCATCGCTTTTCTAGGAACTACATTTTGCCTGATGTAACCACTGCCATTATTGATGATTTGTATGAAGACAATGGCGAGTTTAACACATTCTTGAAGCGCATCATTTATGAAGGCAGAAAGCTATACGCCAAAGAAAAACTATTACCCAATGTGGCCAAAGAAACACTAATAGGTATGACAGAAGAAGACTACAAATGGTGTTTGGCAAATGAGAAAATGATTTGGCAATATTTTGTGAGAGAGGAATTGCTATATAGCAATGATGTACAACGGTGGAAGACATACGTTTTCGATGGACCGTTTTCTGCGGGAATGCCAGAAGATGCCCCCTCTCTAACCGGAAATTTTATTGGATGGCAAATTGTTACCGCATATCAAAGACAGCAGCCTAATTCATCGCTTGAAGCCTTGATGAGTGTTGAAGATGAGATAAGTATCTTACAATCAGCCAAGTACGCTCCATAGCAAATTTCTTGCCGAAAAACCAATATCTTTGTTAGCACATGTTAAGACAATCACTTCAGCAAAAACTTTTGCAAAAACTCTCTCCGCAGCAAATTCAACTTATGAAGTTGCTACAGGTGCCAACTGCCGAGTTGGAAAGTAGAGTGAAAGAAGAGATTGAATCTAACCCTGCGCTACAAGATAGAAAAGACGAAAAATCCACCTCAGAGGATGAGTTCGGTAACGAAAGTCAAAAAGAATCGGAGGAAAAGCCTGACGATATTGACTTGAGCGAATACTTAACTGACGATGAGTATAGCACACCCGATTATCGGTCACATAGTAGCAATAGTTCTTATCATGATGATGATGATAAAGTCATTCCTATAGAAATGCACACCAGTTTTCACGAGCATTTGTTAAACCAAGTGGGGTTGCTACGCCTGAGTGAAAAAGACCACGCCATTGCAGAGCAAATTGTTGGTAGCATTGGTGATGATGGCTACATGCGTAGAGAATTAAGAGCCATGGTTAATGATATGGCTTTCGCTCAAAACATCACAGTCACAGAAGATGATATTCTTAAAATTCTTAAAAGAGTTCAGCAGTTTGAACCCTCTGGTGTGGCAGCAAGAAGTTTGCAAGAATGCTTGCTATTGCAACTTAAACGAGGCAATACTGAGCTAGATGAGTATGAAGAACTCGCCTACACAATTATAAAAAAGCATTTCGATGCGTTTGCTAAAAAACATTATACAAAACTCGAAGAAAAACTCGGTATCACAAGAGATGATTTGAGGTATGCCATTGAAGAAATTTTAAAATTAAATCCTAAACCGGCAAGTGCCTATAGTGGAGGCGGGCAGCGTATTAAACAATATATTGTTCCTGATTTTATTATCGAAAATAACGATGGCGACTTACTCTTAAAATTGAACAGCAGAAACGCGCCCGACTTACAGGTAAATCGTGATTTTATGACCATGATGAAAACCTACAAGGAAACTAAGAAAAAAAGCAAAGAGCAGAAAGAGGCTGTGATGTTCATTAAACGAAAGCTAGATTCTGCAAAATGGTTCATAGAGGCAATTAAGCAACGTCAACAAACCCTTTTGGGTACCATGAATACCATTTTAGATTACCAAAGAGAATTTTTTCGTACTGGTGACGAAATGGAGTTACGACCCATGATTTTAAAAGATATTGCAGAAGTTACCGGTCTTGATATTTCTACTGTTTCTCGTGTGGCAAATAGCAAATACGTGCAAACTGAATTTGGAACATTTTCTCTCAAGTATTTCTTTAGCGAAAGTTTGCAAACAGAAGATGGTGAGGAAGCCTCTACCAGAGAGGTGAAACGTGTGCTGCAAAACATTGTAGAGGCAGAAAATAAATTGAAGCCACTTAGTGACCAAAAGCTTATGGAAGGCCTCAAAGATGAAGGCTATAATATTGCAAGACGCACCGTTGCGAAGTACAGGGAACAACTGAACATTCCTGTTGCCCGTCTACGAAAAGAAATTTAAATGAAGGTTGTAGCGCATTTCTTTTCTATTGTATTTGTGCCTTTACTTATTCCCCTGTTTGCCGCGCTACTAATTATTTGGGCAAACCCTTATGCATTTGGGGGTGAACAAGCGCCTGAGGTGGTTGCCTTTCTTTATTATGTTGCGTTATGTACGTTCATTATGCCAACCGTTGGTTTACTCATGATTAAACAATTAAAGCTTGTTGAAGATCTCAACTTAAACGATCAACGAAAACGAGTTGTGCCTTATTTCTTGGTCATAAGTTGTTATTCTATTGCATTCTACATGCTCAATAACTTGTCGATACCAACGGTTGTAAAGGCAATGATGTTCGGCTCACTCGTATCAGTAATAATCAGTTTTTTTTGGAATAATTTTCTAAAAGTGAGTGCACATGCCAACGGTATGGGCAGCCTCATTGGGGTTGTTATAGGCTTACTATTTGTGAGCACAAGAAATATTGAAATAGTGCTAGTGGTGCTACTCTTAATTTGCGGTGCTGTATTAAGTTCACGGCTCTACCTTGGCGTACATACCTTGAAAGAAGTGAGTATTGGGTTTATCCTCGGCTTGGTGACGCAGCTGCTTTCTTTTTACTTGTTTTTTTTGATGGGTATTTGAGGCTAAGAAACAACCAATTGTTGTTGAAACTTACGCATTAGTTCTGTAATCATTCTCAATTTAGAAGCATCACTCCAGCCCGCAATATGTGGTGTAAGTAACACTTGTGGAGATTCCTTTAGAAATTCAAATTCTCTTTTCTGTTTGTTTGAATGCGTATACAACTTTTCATTTTCAAGTACATCAAGGCATGCGCCATTCACCGCACCTCGCTCTATTGCATTGATTAAACTACTTGTTTTTACTATTTCTCCTCTACTTGTATTGATTAAAAATATTGACTTGCGGAAGTTCCTGAAAAATTGATCGTTGGCAATAAATTTTGTCTCAGATGTTAAGGGTAAGTGTAAGCTGACAATATCGGCCTTCTCAAAAATTTCCTTCATTTCTGCGCTTCTCACCCAATCATTACTTGCGTCTTTATACTTGTCATACGCTAAAATTTCGACATCAAAACCAGATAGTTTCTTTGCCAATGCTTGGCCTGTGTTACCGAACCCAATAATACCAATGGTTTTATCGCGCAGCTCTACGCCACGGTTATTCTCACGCAGCCACACACTGTTTTTTACTTCTGTATAGGCTTTATTAATATGGTTAAATAGGTTCAAAATCATACCGATAGCATGCTCGGCAACAGCATCTCTATTTCCTTCTGGAGAATTAATACACGTAATATCAAGTTCTTCTGCATAGCTCATATCTACGTTCTCCATACCAGAGCCCGGACGTAAAATATACCGCAAGTTTGTGGCCGTGTTTAAAAATGTTCTATCAATTCTTAACCTACTCGAAATCACAATACCAACATAGTCATCAATAATATCGTAAAGTTGCTTATACGTAATGCCGGGAATTTGATCTACGGAAAAGCCAAAACTTTCAAGGCTTTGACTAAGAACCTTTGGGTGGTTTTCTATGATTAAGAATTTGTTTTTCATGCGTAAGGAATGTCTATGAATATAGACGTACGCTATAACGTAAAAGTTGGTTTAACTAAAAGAAATTTTTATGAAGACAAGAATATAAATCAATACTTTGATTGGTTACGGAGAAAATTAGCATCCAAACGAACTAAAAGTTTATTCTTGTGCAATGCTATGGAATAGATCTAAAAATTGGCTAAGTGACAATTGCTCCGGTCTGAGATCAAAAATTTCTGCTTGAAGTTCTTCTGTCGAGAAGTACATTTTAACTGAGTTACGAAGTTTTTTACGCCGTTGGCTAAACGCTTGTTTTACAAATTGAATAAACTGTTTTTTATTCTCATCAATTTCTGATTTGCTTTTGCTACGCAAACAAATCACGCCACTTTGTACTTTTGGGGGCGGATCAAACGCATCTTTTTGCACAGTGAATAAATATTCCGCCGTATAATCTAGCGCTCGCAAAACAGTGAGTTGCCCATATTGCTTTTGCCCTGGATTGGCACAGATTCTCTCCGCAACTTCTTTCTGAAACATACCACAACATTGTGGCACATGACTTCTATTTTCAAGCACTTTGAACACAATTTGAGACGAAATATTGTATGGATAATTTCCGATTATATTCACGCCATTCGGGAAATGCTTCGGAATATTAAATTGGAGAAAATCAGCATCATAGATTGTCAAATTTGGATACGTTCGGTGCAAAAACGCAATACTCCGTTCGTCAATTTCACAGACAGAAAGTCGCTCTTGAAAACGGTGATGAAGATGCTGAGTGAGAGCACCCGTACCAGGGCCAATTTCAAGCACTGGCAAGCCATTATCCTCGAGAGAGTCTGCTATGTTCATAGCAATGCCCGAATCTTTCAAAAAATGCTGCCCGAGTTTCTTTTTAGGCTTTATATATCGTTTGTATGGTTTCGAATTCAATGAAGTGTGTCAGTTACTTTTACCAAAAGTAATTCCTGCACATGTCTGAAAAGATTAAAATTGCAATTTCTTGTGGAGATCTCAATGGAATTGGTATAGAAACCTTACTCAAAACCTTCGATGATAAGCGAATGTATTCATATTGCATTCCAATTCTATATGCCAATAAGAATGTGGTTGAACAACACATATCAATTTTGAAAAACGACCATGTTCAACTTCACGAAATTAATCAGGCTGAACAAGCCAACGATGATGTCTTAAACATCATTAACTGTTTTCATGGTGAGATTAAGATCAATCCGGGCACGCCCGATCGATCAATTTCATCTTGCACTATTGACTCACTAGAACGTGCAACGCAAGATGTTATTGATGGTAAAGCAGCCGCTTTAATTACACTCCCAATCAATAAAGATGTGATTAATCAATCAGAATTTCAACATAAAGGGCATACAGAATATTTACGAGAAAAAGCCGGCGTTGATGAAAGCTTAATGTTCTTAGTTTCGGAGGCAATGCGTGTGGGATTGGTCACCAATCATTTTGCCATTAAAGATGTTGCCGCCGAAATCACCCAAGCGGCTATTATTAAAAAAGTGACCTTAATGCATCGCTCATTGCAACAAGACTTTGGAATTGTAAAACCTACAATTGCTATTTTAGGGTTGAATCCACACGCTGGAGACAATGGCTTAATAGGTGAAGAAGAGCTCTCGATTATTGTACCGGCTATAGAAACGCTCAATGAACAAGGTATGATTGCAGTGGGACCTTACAGTGCCGATGGTTTTTTTGGTATGGGCATGTATTCAAAATATGATGGTGTGATGGCAATGTATCATGACCAAGGCTTATTACCCTTCAAGATGATTTCTTTTGATGAAGGCGTGAATTTTACGGCGGGCTTACCATTTGTGCGTACTTCACCAGATCATGGTACGGCGTATGATATTGCGGGAAAAAATCTTGCAAATCCTGAAAGTTTACGAAATGCTATCTTTTCGGCGCTGCATATCGCCAAAAAAAGGAATGAACTGACTGTTCAGGCCTAAACTTCTCTAGCCTAAAAAAGAAACCGCTGATTGCTCAGCGGTTTCTAAAAGTGATGTCTAAATCCCCCTTGTTAAACATCAAAAACAAAAATAAAAACACCAGTTTTTGCAAGCCATTCTGAAAATAGGGAGAATTGAAAATCCCTAAAAATTTCAAGATGGATTTTATGTTAAAAACATGTGGTTTTGTGGATAGATTTTCAACGAAAACAGAGGGAAATTTCGTAAATTTACTTATTAGCGAAACGTAGAAATAAACTGGATTATATGGCGAATGACATAGGAAAATCGACGGGTAATTATTCCGCAGATAGTATAACCGCTCTCAAAGGGTTAGAAGCGGTAAGAATGCGACCCGGAATGTATGTCGGCGGAACCGATATTAGGGCGCTGCATCACCTCGTAAACGAAGTACTAGACAACTCTATTGACGAAGCACTCGCAGGCTACTGCACAAAAATAGAAATTGAAATTTCTGAAGATGGCTATTTATCGGTGACCGATGACGGAAGAGGCATACCTGTATCTAAACACTCCGATACAGGAAGATCAGCACTTGAGCTAGTTATGACAGAGCTACACGCAGGTGGAAAATTTGATAAAGATTCTTACAAGGTATCTGGTGGATTAAATGGTGTGGGCGTGAGTTGTGTAAACGCACTAAGCGAACACTTGGTTGCAGAAGTCCGCAGAGATGGCAAAAAATATGTGCAAGAATATAAGATTGGCGTGCCTCAATTTGATGTGAAAGAAATTGGGAAGGCTGACGGAACCGGTACCATGGTTAAATTTAAACCTGATGCTTCCATTTTCGACACCATAGAGTTTAATCATGATAAGCTTGTAGGTCGATTGAGAGAAATGAGTTTCTTGAATGCGCGCGTAAAAATTGTATTTATCGATTATCGCTTGAAAAATGATAAAGGCGAACCGGTAACTGTAGAGTTTTTTAGTGAAGAGGGCTTACCCGAATTTGTGAAGTTTATTGACAAGAGCAGAACGCCTATACTCGAGAAACCAATTCACGTTTCTACTGACCAAGATAATGTGAACATTGAGGTTGCCATGCAGTATAATAACGGGTATGCGGAGAATATTTTTTCCTATGCTAATAATATTCAAACACCAGGTGGTGGTACACACGTAAATGGATTTAAGCGTGCAATTACTCGATTGTTTAAAGATTATGGTGAGGAGAATGGTTTCTTCTCAAAACTCAAGTTTGATGTGAACGGCGAAGATTTTCGAGAAGGATTGACCGCTGTAATTTCAGTTAAAATTCCTGAGCCTCAGTTTAAGTCGCAAACTAAAGATGAGATTTCTAATGCGGAACTGACAAGTTTAGTGAGTGGTGCCGTAGGCGACGTTCTTAAATACTGGCTAGAAGAAAACCCGAAGCAAGCAAAAATGATCATGGATAAAGTGATTGTTGCTGCCCAAGCTCGGCATGCTGCGCGTAAAGCGCGTGAACTGGTGCAACGGAAAAATGTGCTAGGCGGTAGCGGACTGCCCGGTAAACTTGCAGATTGTAGTTCGAAAGTTGCCGAGGAAAGCGAGATCTTTCTTGTTGAGGGTGATTCTGCAGGGGGAACCGCGAAACAAGGCCGTGACCGTTATTTTCAAGCCATTATGCCGTTGAGAGGTAAAATTTTGAATGTGGAAAAAGCCATGGACTATAAGATCTTCGAAAACGAGGAGATCAAGAATATTTATACCGCACTTGGTGTAACCGTGGGTACGGAAGAAAATGAGAAAGAGCTCAATCTAGAAAAACTCCGTTATCACAAAATCGTCATTATGTGTGATGCTGATGTAGATGGTAGCCATATTAGTACGCTGTTGCTCACTTTCTTTTTTAGAAAGATGAAATCACTTATTGAGCATGGGTATATATATGTTGCTTCTCCGCCACTTTACCAAGTTAAACGAGGTAAAAAATCTAGATACTGTTGGAATGAAGAGCAGCGAAAACAAGCCATTTTTGAGCTTGGAGGAGATGAAGGTAAAGGAGTAAGCGTGCAGCGCTACAAAGGTTTGGGTGAAATGAATGCCTCACAACTTTGGGATACAACGATGGATCCTGAGAAAAGACGAATGAAGTTAATTACCATAGATAACGCCGCTGAGGCCGATTCGGTATTTAGCATGTTAATGGGCGATGAAGTACCGCCTCGAAGAGAGTTTATTGAAGAAAATGCACATTACGCAAACGTAGATGTGTAAATTAATTTAATTGTCATTAGCAAAGCCTCGTTTATCCGAGGCTTTTTTTTATACTTTCGTAGTCTCATTCCCTAAGCATGACCTGTAAAAATTGCGAGACACAACTATCTGATAATCATAACTATTGCCCGAGTTGTGGTGGAAAGGTCGTTCATGATAGATTTTCAATAAAATCTATGTTAGGTGAAGCTGTTGAGGATGTTTTCGGTTGGGATAACAAATTTTGGCGAACGCTTAGAATGATGTTTGTCAATCCACGGGAGGTTGTGGTCAATTACTTAAATGGTCAGCGCGGTAGGTATATGAATCCGTTTTCTTTATACGGGTTTTTGCTGACAATCTCAGTACTTATATATACGATATTTAGCGTTCAAGTTCTAGAGTTAATGAATGGACTACAAACCAGTAGTTCTCCGATTGATCAAAGTGGGTGGAATGAACAGGTCATGAATTATCAGGGAATATTAAGCTTTTTATTTCTTCCCATTTATACGTTAATGGCCTATTTCGTATTTAGAAAACCATACAACTTTGGTGAGCACTTCATTATTTCTGTTTACACCTTTTCACTCATCTCAGTTTTTGGTTTACTCTCTACTCTTATTGGCATCATCACCGGGAATACCATGCTTTATTTTTCGATGTCATATATAACAATGTTCGTTTCATATATCTATGTTTATCAATCAATTTACAAAGCAAGTATTGGCAAATGGGTAATTTACATCTTGAAGTTCATCCTCGTTCTTTTCCTAATCATGCTCATACCATTACTTATCGGAATAGCGATGTCTATTTACTATGCGACCCAAGGCTAGCCTGATAGAGCAATGAGGTTTAGACACTAAGATTCATGATGTATGTATCACACGCACAAAAAAAGCCCATCTAAACGATGAGCTTTTTGTCGCAAAACTGCGTGGTACCTCCAGGAATCGAACCAGGGACACACGGATTTTCAGTCCGTTGCTCTACCAACTGAGCTAAGGTACCAATACGTTTTAATCGCAAACTACCATCACAATGATCTCAAAAAATGGATGGTGGAACCGATTTGGGTTGGCAAAAGTAATTCCAATTTTTAATTTACCACGCCTTGTCGCCAAATTTTTACAATGGCACTTTAATCTGGTAGGTATTCTTTTGAACGGTTAAGCTTTTATCTCTTAACCATGGGTTTAAAATCTTTATCGTCTTGTAATTCGTGTTGTGTTGTTTAGCGAAAGTGGCAAAATGGTCAACAGAATAATCTACAAACACTTCTCGATATTGATAGGGCTGGTATTGATCTTGATAATCGAGCATAAACCCGTAGTTCTGCGGGTTAGCAAGAATTTCTTTATACGCCAAAATCCGAAACACGTATCTTGAGGTTTCAGAGTTGAGGAGAATATCATAGTAATCAGGCTCGGCTTGCCGTTTTTGTTGGTTAGAAAATCCACCCATTCCCATATTATAAGAAGCTGCGGCTGCAGTCCAATTGCCAAACTTATTTTTTGCTCTTTTTAAGTATTGGCATGCTGCTCTAGTTGATTTTTCTACGTGATAACGTTCATCAACTTCGCTATTAACCTCTAGGTTGTATTCTTTGGCCGTTCGACTCATGAATTGCCAAAAACCCGTTGCACCGGCCGGGCTCACAACTTGTGCTAAGCCACTTTCGGCCACGCACAAATATTTGAAATCGTCGGGCACACCCTCTTCGGCTAAAATTCGCTCAATAACAGGAAACCATCTTGTTTGCCGCTTGAGCAACAAAAACGTATTGGAGTGTCTGTACCCATTCACCAACAGTTCTCTTTCTAAACGCTCTTTTACATCATCAATGTGAAGTGGCACGGGTTCACCGGCAAAGTCAAGGTATCCAGGAACTTTAATGGCATAGTATTGCGGCCCTAAGTTTTCCTCATCATTTGTCTTAAAAGCAGTTTTACTCTCGCCATCTTTGTTATTGATTGCACTGACTAGTATCAGGTTACCAATCAAAAGAGCTGCTATTACTAATAAGGTTGTGGAGTAACGGTTCCAATTCATATTCATTTTCGTTTTAAAACCGGCACCGTAGAACAAGCTTCACCAAACATGAGGCTTTTGACTACGGGGGTTAATATTTTACTAATTTCAAGATAAGCATCATCAGGAATTGGTACGTGACCACACCCTTTCACAATCACTTTCTCATCATGAAAATCTTCAACTGAAAAATTACGAATATTTTCTAGTAAAAGATGAGTTTCAACTTCGTTTTTTGTGCCAAAAAAAACATCTTTTGCTGAAGATAGATGAGCTACAATCAGCATGTATGCCCATTGCTGCACAATGGCATCACTTGAGCAATGAACTGCAACAACAGAGTTTTCGAAGGTAGACCAGTCAAAATCTTTAACTTTTGCACGAAACTCCTTTTCTTTCAGCAGCAAGTTGTGGAACAAAAAATCCTTGACATCAAGGGCAAGGATTTTTTGGGTTGGTAAAAATTGTTCTAAATTGATTGTCTTCAGACCACTATTGGCTACTCGGTTTACAAGCGGCTGGCTGAAATCGTCATCTTCTAGTTTTGTAACGTTCATCTTTAATTTTTCCACTTTCAATCATCGCGTTTCTAACAGCTGCAATAGATGCTTTTTGCTGCATTTGCGTGTTTAGAGTTGTTTTATACTCATTAAAGTCATCTTGTGGAGGCACATTGTTAAATCCTTTCACATTCACCACATATACGCCTCTTCTGCCGTCAAAAGGTTCATCAAGTTGGCCTTCACTTCTAAAGAACAACGAAGAGATCAATTCTGGTTCAAATCCAATGGCAGTTCCAGAACCACCAAACTTAGCTTCGGTAGCTGTTTGAACAGTTCGACCGAGACTACTTGCAAGGTTTGTGAGCGATTGAGCGGAACCACCTGCTTCTTCAATTCTCTGCTCAAGAATTGTCGCTTTTTTCTCGTTGCGAACCATATTCGTTAAATCGGTACGGTGTTTTTCTAAGTCAACTTCACCATCCACAGTTTTATTATGAACTCTGGCAACATATGTTTTTCCATTGATATTACTAAAATAGCGAACAGAACCAACGGGGTTTCTATTTGCCCATCGAATAATATCATAACTCTGTCCAATACCTGGAATTGTTGTTGCATTTGGCTCTATACTAGCGGTTGTTTTTGCACCACCAAATTCGGCAGCAGCTGTTTCGAAACTCTCTTCTGATTGTGCTTGTTGTTCAAATGCCTTTGCCTGATTGTAAACGGCGTCTCTCGTATCTTTAGTTACACGAACTTGCTGCAAAATAGGGGCGATTTTCACACCAGCAGAATTTCCTTTTCGGCCCAATGGTTCAACGATATGGAAACCATAATTCGTTTCTACAACACCAATTTGACCAATTGGCTCATTGAATGAATAATCATTGAATGAAGGCACCATTTGTCCTTGCGGAAAGTAGTCATACACACCGCCTTTATCTTTTGAACCAGGATCTGTTGAATACTCAGTAACAAACTCTCCAAATCTTGATTTGTTGGTCTTCAAAATGGCTGTTAAACTATCGGCTAAGGCTTTAGATTCAGCATATGAGCCAGGATCAGCCATGGTAGCAGGTATTAAAATATGCCGAACTCGCGCAGAGTCTGAAACCGATTTTTTTTCCAAAACTTTAACCATAAGCAACTCACCATTCGTTTTTACTGGCCCAATTACATCGCCCTCATTTGCGGTCAAAATTTGTTGCTCAATCTGCTCGTCTTGAAATTTCATAGACGAAGCCGTTTGGTATTCCATCGTTGTTGTGAACAATCTATTGAATGATTGAGAATTTGAATTGTTACTTGCAAACTGCTCAGGATTACTTGCATTTTGAAAATTCGTTTTCAAGTTTTGCAGTTTAATAAGTTGCGCCGTTGTATCTGCAGCAGATGGGTCTTGGTTAAAGGCGACATATTGAAGTATAACTCCATCTTTCGCCGCATATTTCCCTTTGTTTCGTTGGGCAAATGAGAGCAAATCAGATTCTTTAACTTCAATTTCTTCATCATTCACAAGTGAATATGGAAGGAAAACATAATCGAAGTTCACGGTTTTATACTCTTTTACAAACTCATTTTGCGCCATCCAATTTGGTGTATGAATAGCATTTTGAAGAAGAGAAGAGTATTTCTCATTGATTTTGTCGTTCTTAATGGCATGAATGAGCTGGCGAACAGCCAATTCGCCTTGCGGGTGACTACTCGGATCATTCACAATCTCAATTGCTTTAAATTGGTCGTAGGTGCCAGTTTCGTTTAAGCTAGAGAACACTTGAAGTGCAAATGGGTGTGGGTTTTCTCCCTTCAAAAGGTCTGCTAACTCTTGTTTAGTTACTGAAAGGCCAAGATCTTCATAACGGCTATTGAAGATGCGTTCATCAACTAACTCATCCCAAGCCATATTTTGTATTTGCTCATCTGGCACTCGCCTAGTATCAGGATAAATTTCTCTTAATTCATTAGCTCTATCAAACAAATCAACGGCGTTTATATTACCGCCACTCGTTTTACCAATAGAGTTGTTACCACCAAATAAATCACTTATACTCGCGTTTGGATCAAATGCTACAAACGCCAAAATAGCAAAACCCACAAGCAATAGTAAAAGCCATGTTAGTTTCGTTCTAATCGTTCCAATTATCGACATATCTTCCTCTTAAATTTTTAACGGACGGCAAATTTACTTTTTTCCCCTCGTTTACAGCTTGTTTAGAAGCAATTTCTTACTAAGATTATGAGAAATAACGAATTTCGTGCGCATTTCAGGTACACAAATTAGAATTTTTACTTAACTTTTGGTTTTTAAACGAAACATGAATGAAAAATTTTAAGCAAAAAGAAGCTGAGCCTGCGAGCAAACCAAAACGTCTTACTAAAACGGTAGATGATTATATGACAAAAGATCTAATCACATTTATGCCAGATACACCACTTCAAGACGTGGTTAGTTCATTACTATCGAACAGAATTACTGGTGCCCCTGTGCTAGATGACAAAGGCAAAATTGTTGGTTTAATTGATGATAAAGACTGCTTAAAATTAATGTTTGATAGTTTTTACCACAACATGCCTGTGAGCAAAAAAACAACGAGAGACTATATGAGCAACGTAATGAAGTCGGTAAAACCTGGTACAGAAATTATGGAGGTGGCCAACATTTTTTTGACAACGCCATATAAACGTCTTGTTGTAATAGATAACAATGGCGCACTAAAGGGCCAAATTAGCAGAGCTGATGTTCTCCGTGCCATTCAAGATGAAGAGTGGAAGTAAAATTGGTATAGACTTTGCCATATATATGGGAGAATATATGGAAATATTGAAAGACAAATACACAGAAACCGAATATGAACAAGATCAACTTGTTCGCATACTTGCCATTGCAGCAATTATTGATATAATTACTACAACTGGCGTGTTAGCTTCTTTCGGTGTAGGTGTGGTCATAGAAGAAGCAGTAGAGTACTTCATCTCACAACAAATTGCCAAGTACGGAAAAATTAAATTAACCAAGTTCGATAATACAGTTGGTATGCTGCCAATACCTGGCGTAACGGCGGTTACAGTTCACTGTGCAAGAAAATTGATGAAACTCAAAATCACCTACTAAAGTATTTTTCTCGCTGAACAACAGTTCACTACATGCCTTCAGGGTAGAAAAATTGTTCCTTTACAATTTTGCCATCCTTCACTTCATACACACAAACTTCATCAATTTGTATACGCCCGACGTCTTTCATGGTACAATCCATTCCCATAGTGCATGAAAAGTGATTACCGGCAACAATTGGCTCGTTCGTATAGCCACTGTGCACTTCTTCAATTGTTTCTGAGAATCGTTTGCCTTTCTCTTTAATGGCTTCCATTCCTTCTGCACGAGGTTGGGGTGCAAAATCAGGCTCAATGCTCACTGCATCTTGAGAAAATAGTTGATCTTGTATGCCATCCCAATCGCCTTGTTGAGCAAGTTCATAGAATTTATTTGCTACATCATGTGTTGTCATAATCATTGTTTGGTGGTCATAAAAATACAAGAATTTGAGAAATCGGCTAGCAGAATTCATCACTTCTTTTCAGTTCATTATTACGCTTGGATGATGCCTAGAAACGATTCAAATGAAATCATTTCAGCGCCCATGCTTTCTAGATGTTTGGTATACATCTGGCAGTCGATCACACTATAATCATGTTGTTGACATAAGTGAATAAGGGCCGCTTTACTTGCATTCGCTTTCAGTGTGAACATGCTTTCGCCAAAAAAACTGTTGTTTAATTTAACACCATACAATCCGCCACTTAACTTACCATCAATAATAATTTCGATACTTTTTGCAAAGCCTAATTCATGCAACTTTGTGTAAGCTTGAATCATTTCATTGCCTATCCAAGTGCCTAATTGCCCATTTCGATCAGCATTCGCACAAGCTTGAATAACTTCAGAGAATTGCTGATTTTCCGTGACCACAAATTCTGTATTCCGCATCCATTGTTTCATGCTTTTAGAAACCCGAATATTTTTTGGGAAGAGTACAAAACGTGGGTTGGTTGCGTACCAAAGAATTGGTTCGCCGGGTGAGAACCAAGGGAAAATGCCATTTTCATAAGCGAGTAACAACCGTTCCACACGCAAATCTCCACCTACGGCAAGTAACCCATCTGGCTCCGCTAATGAGGGATCTGGAAAAATAAGTTTATCCGTGAGTTGAAAAATCAATCGTCGGTATTATTCAATCTGTCGCGAACGTATTCAACTTCTGTTTTGCCATGTGGAGCAGGTTTACCGTCTTCACCGAGGCTTACCATCACAATGCGTTCAATCTTAATGATTGTTTGGCGTGTCATCATATTTCTCACTTCACAGTGCAACGAGAGTGATGTCTGACCGAATTTAATCGCTTCAATTCCTATCTCAATAATATCTCCTTGTCTTGCCGCGCTCACAAATTCAATTTCACTCATGAATTTGGTTACAATATTTTTATTTTCTAGCTGCACAATGGTGTAGAGTGCCGCCTCCTCATCAATCCACGCGAGGAGCTTACCGCCAAACAGTGTTTTATTGGCATTTAAATCTTCAGGTTTCACCCACTTTCTCGTATGAAAACGCATAAATTCGTGCTTTTCGAGCAAAAATATGAGTTTACTACAAGGCATCGTTGATAAAAACCACATTTTACTGCTCGCTATACCTAAAACCGGGTCTACATGGTTAGGTAGAATTCTCTCGTCGAGTATGGCTTACTCATATGTTCATGAGCCAGAGAATGAACTGCTAAGTTTTTTCGGATATTATGGCAAGCAAAGCCTACATCGGTTTCCTATACTTAATGAAACATCTGAATCTAAACGATTTCTAGACCTGTTTCAAATGGCTTTTTATCAACCCTATATTATTGCAGACTCAACCAGCAATCGGTTACTAAGAATGTGGGCGGGCATCACACCTCAGAGAGTAGAGAGAGAACTGAATAGCCTTGGTATCAATGCCTCCAGAAAAATGAACAGCTTGTTTGTGTTGGCGCACATGATGCCAAAGCAATTAGGCAACAGAAACAATCGGGTGGTGAAAACGACGCACAGCATTTTGGCTGCACCTTTTTTATTACAACACTTTCAAGATGTAAAACCGCTTTTCTTAGTTCGCCATCCTGCGGCTGTGGTTTCTAACTTGTTACAGGGTAATAATGCTGATATTGATCGAAAGTTGTATAAACAAGAAACAATACAATCTGACTTTCCTAGCTTGGCACAAATTAATTTCGAGAAGCAAACGCCAGAATTTCGAGGCGGCTTACAAGTCGCATTATTTTATCAGCAAATTGAGACCTTGTTACATCAATACCCAGATGCAAACCTCGTTACCTTCGAAGACCTTGCGGCAGATCCATTTCAAACCAGTTATGATTTGTTTCAATCTCTCGAAATGGAATGGACAGAAAAAGCCGAACTACACATTGCCAACAGCAGAAGGAAAAAAAGTGGTGTGGAAACGAGGTTAGAAACCAAGCGTCAGGCTATCAAATGGAAAAAAGAGCTGTCAGAAACTCAAATTGAACAAATTCAACTCGGATACTCAGCAATTGGCCCATTGCGGTTTTATTCTGAATTTCAAGTGTAAACGCTTTGATTTACTTTTAGCAAAATTTACTAATGATTTTTCCAATTGGCGATGACAATGTAAAAGGTGGCGCCTACCCTATTTTCTCATACCTGTTTTTGGTCATTAACATTGCCGTTTTCATCATCACTGTAGCCAATTTAGACGATCATGTAAGGTTGTTTGGCGCAGACCCCTGTAAGCTTGAGCGACTTCAAAATATTCAAAGCATTTTAACAAGCATGTTTATGCATGGCGGCATTATGCATCTTGTGGGCAATATGTTGTTTTTATGGATTTTTGCGGATAACATTGAGTCGACCATAGGCAACATACGTTTTCTTGCATTTTATCTCGCCGGCGGCTTTATAGCTGCCATTACACATGTAGCGATTTCTGGAAGCGCAGGCTGCATTCCGATGGTTGGAGCAAGCGGTGCAATCGCAGCTGTAATGGGCGCATATTTAGCCATGTTTCCTAAGAGTAGAATTAAGCTCTTATTTTTAATCACCGTCTTTAGAATTCCAGCATTCATTTTTCTCGGTCTATGGATAGGTGAACAAATTCTTAGTGGCTTATCAGATATTCGAATTTTTAACGACCCGAGGGAAGGTGGTGGTGTAGCTTTTTGGGCACACATTGGAGGGTTTGTGTTTGGGTTTTTGATGGGATTATTCTTTAAGAAATGGTTTCCAAAGATTGAACATGTTGAAGACCGAAACGATAATCATGAAGAGTATAAAACAGTCAAACTGCCTGCAAAACGATACAACAATCGGTTTTGAGAATGATTATGCCAAACTTAATTAAAATGAGCCAAACACTTATTTCTGATTAAATCTATAGGCCTTTCACTATCTCAGCAATTTGCACAGCATTAGTTGCCGCCCCTTTGCGTAAGTTGTCTGCCACAATCCAAAGATTTAGGCTGTTCTCTTGCGATTCATCCCGCCGAATACGACCCACGAATACATCATCCTTGTCTTTTGCCGATAGTGGCATCGGGTATTGATTACTATGTATATCATCTTGAACCGTAACTCCCGCAGTATGATTAAGAATTTCCTTCACCTTGTTGATATCGAATTGAGATGACAGTTCAACATTAACTGCTTCTGAGTGACCACCAATAACTGGCACGCGAACAGCTGTGGCAGTAAGGCGGATGGAATCATCGCCAAGAATTTTTCTTGTTTCGTTCACAAGTTTCATTTCCTCTTTGGTATAATCGTTTTCAAGAAAAATATCACAATGCGGAATGCAATTTTGATCAATTGCGTGCGGATAAGCAGGATCTGAAACCAATTTGCCATCTCGCTCTAAGAAGAGTTGTTCTTTGGCTTTAACGCCAGTACCAGTCACAGATTGGTAAGTAGAAACAACAACGCGTTCCAAACCAAACAGTTTATGTAGTGGAGCTAACACCATAACCAACTGTATGGTAGAACAGTTTGGGTTAGCAATAATTTTATCCTTAGGTGTAAGCGTGTTACCATTAATTTCTGGCACTACTAATTTGTAGGCGTCATTCATTCGCCATGCACTCGAATTGTCGATTACAGTGGTGCCTACTTCAGCAAATTGTGGTGCAAACTCAAGAGATGTTGAACCGCCCGCCGAAAATAAAGCAATATCTGGTTTGGCAGCAATTGCATCTTGCATAGAAACAACTCTATGGGTATTTCCTGCAAACTCAATTTGTTTACCCACAGATTTTTCACTAGCAACAGGAATGAACTCACTGATGGGAAATTGGCGCTTTTGAAGCACATCACACATTACTTGACCTACCATGCCTGTAACGCCTATTACTGCTATTCTCATTTGTTTTTTTGAAAAATTGTCTGTAAACTTAGGTATGAAACAGCGAATCTTATTTGTGTTAGTGCTCCAATTTTGGAGCGCCGCGGCCCTGAGTCAACTCGTGATAAACGAAATTTTCCCAGACCCAACTCCTGCTCTTGGCTTACCCGAAGAAGAATTTGTAGAGCTTATAAATAAGGGCGATGATTCAATCTCAATATTGAATTGGGAACTTAGTGATGCCGCCACCACCAGGGTGATTCAGAGTGACATAACTATTTCTCCGGGGGAAATTGTGATTGTATGCGCCGACGAAAATGAAGCTATCTTTTCTCCGTTTGGAGTGGTGGCGACGGTGAGTAGTTTGCCAAGCTTAAATAACAATGGAGATCAACTCACACTAAAGACCCCCACAGGAACTGTTAGTGATTTTGTAGCCTATGATAATTCTTGGTATAATGATGCTATAAAGCAAGATGGCGGTTGGACTTTAGAGCGCATCAACCCATTTAACACCTGCGACGCAAGTAAAAATTGGTCAGCAAGTAATGACAATTTAGGCGGTACGCCAGGTTCAGAAAATTCAATTTTTGATGATGCCTTTTTCGATAGGTCTCAAATTGAAGTTCTCAGTGTTTTTTACACAGATGAAGAGTCGTTAGACATTTTGTTTTCGAAAACCCCTGCCCAAGATCAGTTTTTGAGCGGTAATGTATTCAACATTTCACCAGCAATTAGTATTCAATCTATTTCTATTAGTGAGATTGACCCCAGAACCGTTCGTATTGATTTTCAGGGAGAACTTATACAGAATATAATCTACGATCTTGCTATAAATAACTTGAGAGACTGTGGCGATTTTTCTTCAGTGACCGACAATTTCGTATTTGGTCAAACATCTCAGCCCTTACCGCAAGACTTGTTAATTACTGAGATATTATTTAATCCTGCAACTGGTGGTGTAGATTTTATTGAAATTGTGAATGTGACAGATAAGCTTTTTGGGTTTGATGGCCTTGTTGTCTTAGAACTCGATGTGTTTTCAAATGAAGTTGTGGACTTTGTTCGGCTAGAGGAGACTAGGCAGTATATTCTGCCAAATAAATATTATGTACTAACAAGCAACAATGAAACTATACTTGAACAATATGAGGTAGAAAACCCTGGGCATTTGATTGAAGTCGCTATACCGAATTACGCAGATGAAGAAGGGAAAATTGCAATGTTGAACGAGGTGACCGACAGCTTAGATGTATTACGTTACAGTAAAGATTGGCATGCTCCTACATTGAATAGAGTTGATGGCGTTTCGTTGGAGCGCATTAGCCTTGAAGAACCAACACAACAAGAAAGCAATTGGCTCTCGGCATCATTTCTACGCGGCAACGCAACGCCTACAAGTGAAAACTCGCAAAGAGGGAGTACAACTACGCCGCAAGGCGATCAGCTTGTTCTATCAGGAGAAATTTTTACACCTGATGGGGATGGTTTTGATGATTCTTTGTTGATTGAATTCACAGGAATTAACGAAGCCGCAACGGCCACAATTAGAATCTATAATGCGCGAGGTTTCATTGTAAAAACATTGGTCAATAATCAATTGGTTGGTGTTGAGAATGAAATTAGGTGGCTTGGCGAAAATGAGAACAATCAACAAGTGCCCATTGGTCATTATTTTATTGTTGCGGAATTATTCGATGCGAATGGTGACAAACAAATACTTAAAAACAAGGTTGTAGTAAGCCGACGTTTTTAATAAAAATGTGGTTTTTTGTGTAAACAATTATCCAACCAACACCTCAATCATGTTATCCATAGACCAATATTTCTGAGCCATTTCTTGCACATCTTCAGCAGTTGCGTGTAAAAGTTGGTCAATCCGGCGCTGAAAATCAGCATGCGATTGTCCATGAAGAATGAGTGTTTTATACACTTTCGCTTGAGCAAATGGCCCATCAACTTTACTCAAATACTTCCCCATCATATAATTTCTCACCAGTTCAAGCTCGTCGGTTGGCACAACATGCTCCTGTATGTTTTTTACTTCTAGCTTTATTTGCTCTAAGGCTACCTCTCTATGCTCTTTGCCTACATCTGTTCCAACAAACCAATAGCCGGTGTTCAGAAATGATCCTAACCTTGAGTAAACTCCATAGGTGAGACCCTTATCTTCTCGTAAGTTACTCATTAGGCGAGACCCAAAATATCCGCCAAGAATAGCGTTCGCCAACTCTAGTTTCGCAAAGTCAGGGTGTAATACGCCAATTGTGGGTTTTCCAAACCTGAGAGAAGTCTGTTGCGCATTGGGAAAGTCAATATCTGATCGAGAAAAGCTCGTTTGTAGTGGCTTTTTTGTCGTTGCAGATTGAGTTTGGCTTTGCGTAAGTTTCGATAGACTATTCTTAATGCGAATTGTGTTTTCTTGCGAGCAATTTCCCGATAATATGGCAAAGCTATTTGAATTTAGATACCCATTTTCTCTGAAACTTTGAACGTCTTTACTGTTGATAGCATCGTATTTTTCAGCCGTAGATGCATAGCCGTAAGGGTGAGACTCACCAAAGGCCAAGTTGTGAAACATTCGCTGTGCGACAAAATCAGTTTTCTGTTGATTTACCTGCAACTTTTGTTTAGAGATTTGTTTCTTAATCTCCAGCTCATCAGCACGCATTGCTGCATTAGAAAGCACATCATCCATTAACTCCAACATCGGTTCAAGGTGTTTCTCTAAACATACTAATGATAGTGTGGAGACATCATAACTTGCATCTACAATCAATTGAGCTCCGTGAAAGTCGATCCATTCTGAAACCTCCTCTGAAGATCTATTCAAAGTGCCTTCTGTTAATAACGAAGCTGTTAAAAAAGCTTGTAGAGGTTTATTTTCAAACCATCTGCCGGCATTAAACAATAGTTGTAAACTAACTACTTGTTGATCTCCGCCTTCTAACTGATAGAATGGAAGCCCATTTGTTAGTTTCTTAGCTTCAATTGGTAACAGTTCTGCACTAGTGATTGGTTGAATTGCAGGAACAAGTTTTCTGTTAATTATCATAGGTTTAGTTGTTTGCCACGTACCACAGTGTGTTCGACTTGTCTTTCGTGAACATATGAATTGCCTTTTGTTTTATGTTATTCACGGTAACAGCTTGATAGTTTGCCTGCTCGTTATTTACATTGGCCGCATCGCCCATCAGCTCAAAAAATGCTAGATTAATGGCTTGATACAAAGGCTCCATGAGTTGATAAACCAAGTTCGCTTCTACTTTATTTTGAATTTTTT
>ENA-ORXM01002141-ORXM01002141.1-marine-metagenome-genome-assembly--contig:-NODE-2141-length-24373-cov-5.022843_pt1 | contig 24373 bp, 23 predicted proteins | sample MGYA00237867_ERZ511480 | MGnify/ENA primary metagenome ERZ511480 (study PRJEB26309, sample SAMN06266103) | marine metagenome | isolation source: Algal blade | place: United Kingdom:Sidmouth, United... | reverse complement strand
TTTTTCGTATTTCAGGATGTGGGTCTTCCAAAAGACCGTCTAAGAATGGAATTTCCTTTTCATCACCCACGGCAACCACTTCGTCCAGAAGAATCAACTTGCATTCCGTATCTATACTCTTAAAAAGATCAGCAAAAACGCTGAATACTGGCAAAACGCTTTTTTCGTTGCCATTCATCTTATAAGCCTTACGGTTATCTGTATGTGATGAAAATCGGGCAATAAGATGATTGATACGGTCTTTTATAAAGCTCTTTTTCTCTACAACTAACAATTCTTCCAAGAACGGTATTTCGCGGTAATCACCTAGTTCTTCTAGGTCGTCAAGAAGCCCCATCATATAGCCCTCGTGCTTATCATAATAAATAGGTTCAGGTATAAGGCTGTTGATTTCTCTCTCATCTTTATCAAATGAAACAGTTTCATATTTTATTTCGATTTCCCGTAATTCGTTATGGGCCATTAACCAAGACATGACATCGTCTACCGAAGGCCCTTGATCATCTATTATCGGTGTATCATCCAAATCAAAGCTCACAGCTTCTTCCTCCTGAACCGAGGTTTCTTCGAAATCAACTTCAAAATCAGAAAGGGTGTATCCCTCGATATGTTTTGTATTCTCTGGTGGTAATTGCTCTGGGTCTTTCTCCTGACCATTTGCCGGTTCAGTCTCTTCACCTGTTACAATGGGCAAAAAATCAAGTTCATTGATTTCTGCAATGAGGTCGTGCAACTCTGCGTCCATAGGCTGCTTCGGAAGTTCTTCAAAATGCACTTCCATATCCAAAGGTGAAAGTGCATTAGTATCTTCTAGGCTTTCAATCGTAGCGTCGGTTTCACTTTTATCGATATCAGTAACCAAGGGCAAAAAATCGATTTCCGCAACATCGAAATCGGCTGTTTTGGGTTCTATTTCTGTATCGACTTTCGTGATTATCACTTCTTCAAAATCGACCTCGATGTATTTGAGGTCTTTGTTTACACCATTAAAGTTTGCCATTGGTCTGTATTTTTCTAGGGGTTGGTCGGGTTGAGATTCATTTTCGGTAACTATAGGAAGGAAGTCAAAGTGTTGTGTCGTTTCATCATCCTTTGTATCCGAAGTTTTTTCCTGTATGGTATCCTGCACTGGAGACTCAAGTGCTAGACTGGATTCGAAATGCGCTTGATCATCTTGTATATAATCCCCATTCGTTACTTGCTTATTTTCGGTAGCTTCTTCCTCATCTTCTAACGTTTGACCTTCTGCATGAATTGGGGTGTTCAGGTTTTCCACTTCATCGGTTTCCAGCGCTTCTTTAATAGTTTCTTCGACAGAAACCGCTTGGTCAGTATTTACTTCCCCTTCAATTTTTGGATTTTCTTCTATAATATCTTTGGCAGTAACTGCTGGATGCTCATCAAATTCATCCTCAATTTTGGACTCTTCCCCTATTATCCTTTCGATAGGAACGGTACCGTCCCTATCAGCTTTGTCTTCGAATTTTTGGATTTCTTTTACCTGTTGTTCGATGAGTTTAGGTTTGGTTTCGTCTACTGTATCGAATTCATTAGATACGGTTTCTTTGTCGGCAGCTAAAGTACTTTCCTCTCCATCTACAATATGGTTTAAGTCGGTTTGACTATCAACGTTTTCAGTAGGGCCAAACGCTTCATTTTCTTCGATATCCGAATCTTCTTCTCGACCATTGGTAATTATTTCAATTCCCTTCGTAGGCATTATGGTTTCAGGTGCTATCATATTAATAGCTGCAAACGCCTTACTTTTTACCGAAAAATTCCCTTCGCGCTTTGCTACTTGTTGCAAAAATTCAATATCGGCTGTACTTCCCAGACTACCTATGGTACCTAACATGGCAATTTTTACTTCTGTATTTCCCTTATGAACAACTTGTTTCAATAGAGGTATTGCCTTTACCACATGAAATTCTTTGATACAGCTTAGAGCCTCGGTCTTTATTTGGTTGTTTTTATGTTTTACCAACTCGATGAGCGAGCTATTCGCGTCGTTCTGGTTATAGTATTTGATAAGACGAAGTGCAAAGAGCACTACGTATTTATTGGTAGAGGTAAGCCACATTTTAAAACGTGGTGGATCAAAATCTTCTTGATTTCGAAGAACATCCAATAGTTTTAGCTGTTGCCATTCAGATATTTTGTAGCGCGTGGTATCAAGAAAATAATTTATTCCTTCAGGCTTTAAGCTCACTGTCGCAATTTCTGCCTGCTTTCGGATGGTTCCCCTTCTGTGATTGATAAATTTGGTAATAAAGGTATAAGCAGAGGTCACCTGCATCTGGGTGAGGTGTGAAATACCTTTTGAAATAACCTCCCACCGCCAGCTCGTTAACTTTTTAAATGCATCCTTTTCGAGGCCAAGATCTTGGTATAAATTGAACAGGCGTTTTTGCGTATCACCAGAAACATCTTTACGAAGGTCCAGCAATATTTCGGTGAGCACTTTCCTATTAAAATCATCTTTTATAAGTTCACGAATCTGTATCTTCAAATCGATATAGCGCGACTTTTCAGTTTTATCGACATCGTCTTCATAGAATAAAAATTCGCTAACCATCGGAGATAGTTCTTTTTTACGCAGTCTCGTTTTTGATGATTGTGATGATATTTTATTTCTGAAAAAGAATACCGACACGAAATAAATCGCCGCAAGACCCAGAAACACAATAGTAAGCAGCCAAAGTAAATCAATATCGATTTTCGGTGCTGTTACTAGAGCAGGATTATAATATGTTTGGTTGGTAATCGGCAAATTAAATTTTGTTCAGTTCACGTGCGACCCGCACCAATAACTCAGTAGGGCTTACAGGTTTTGATATAAAATCGTTGGCACCCAATTCAAATGCGCTCAAGACGTTTTCTTCATTTCCGGCCGAGGAAATAATAATTATGGGAATCTTGGAGCCAAGTTCGTTTCGCACATGGTCTATTAGCTCCATACCGGAGAAGTAGGGCATCATTATATCGCTCACGATAATATCGGGCATGTTGTTGGCCAAATGTTCCTTCACTTCTTTCCCATCGGCACTGTGGCTTACCTCATAGCCTCCCTTTTCAAGGCGAAAATTCAATAATGAAGCTAGAAGTTCGTCATCTTCGGCCAACAATAGTTTTTTCCTTTCCATGTGCTTAGTATTTATTTTTTCTCAGCGTTTCAAAGGCCTCGTTCATAGCCCTTTGCACCTCGGGAAATTCAGCATTAAAGCAATTGCATAGAAATTGTAAGTGCTTTATATCTTGGTCTTTATTGCATACGTTTTCCACCTGAAGTATTATCGAGTGAAGGCTATCGGTCTTCATCATCGCCAGACCAGCTTTTACCTTATGGGCCGCTAGACCCAATCGTTTAAAATCAGATGTGGGGAGGTATATTTTTGCAGCTCCTATAAATTCAAGTGCATTTCTTTCAAATAGTCGAATCAACTCCGTGAGCAAATCCAGTTCCCCCATACACTCCTCCAATACAGGATTCAGGTCTATAGTCGTTTGCGCTCTTTCAACAGACGACATGGATTTATTGAAAATTGATGTGCTTTGTTTTTTTGCTTTCATAGCAGATTCGATTTTAAGGGATTTAAGTACGGCCCCGTAAGATTTATGGTGCTCGATAATGGCATCATAGGTTTCTAGGTCCAAACTGGGAATCGAAAGATTCGGTCCGTTGGCCGATTTTTCAAAGTCGAGAATCGTTTTCTTTGGAATTTTAGGGGAAGCATTACCCCTTTTTTCACGAGTAGGAGCAATTTTATCAAGAAGCACTTGCTTAAAAGCGCGAAAAGATAGTTTTAGATGCTCGGCCTCATCCGTATTTAATTTTTCAAAGGAAAAATCATTGAGATGTGACTCCAGGTGTGATAACTGAAAAAGTAGGTCTTTCGGTTTCAATTTGGGGGTAGATTTGGGTTAATAAGTCGGGACGGGTAAAAGTTTTTCTATACGTCAGTTCATCAAGTATCTTATTTTCTTAACATTTTGATTGTTAACAATTGTAAAATTCCCCATTTAAAGCAGGCCGTACAAGTAAATGTTACCTATGCTTCCATATGTGTTGTCAAAATGCTTTATTTGTAGGTCTAAATTCTTACAACATGAAGTATTTCATCCTTTTATTGAGTATAGTGCCTTTAGTGTCATGCGGTGAAGCTGAAAAAAAAGTTGAAAAAAGTTCAGAGGTTAAAGCAAGAAAAATACATGAACAAATTATTACGATAGATACCCATAACGATATCAATGTCAACAACTTCACAGACAGCGTTAATTATACCCAACGGTTAGAGACCCAAGTAAATCTGCCCAAAATGGAGGAAGGAGGCCTAGATGTATCTTGGTTGATCGTTTACACCGGTCAAGATACCCTGACCGAACAAGGGTATGCCAAGGCCGCAAAGAATGCTCTGGCCAAATTCGATGCCATCCATCGACTCTGCGAAGAAATCGCTCCGAACAAGATAGGCCTGGCACTCACATCTGACGACGTTCGTCGTATCGATTCCTCGGGTAAGAAAGTAGCCATGATCGGTGTGGAGAATGCCTACCCTATGGGAGAAGATTTAACCAATTTTGAGAAATACTACCAACTCGGTGCCCGCTATATTTCGCTATCACATAACGGGCATAGTCAATTCTGCGATTCAAATACAGGGGAAGAAGACGACAAATGGCTACATAATGGTTTAAGCGAATTGGGGAAAGAGGCTGTCAAAGAGATGAATAGGTTGGGCATCATGATCGATGTGTCCCATCCTTCAAAAGAAGCTATGGTACAAATGGTTCAACTGTCGAAGGCCCCAATAATTGCCTCTCATTCATCGGCACGTGCCCTTTGCGACCATAGTAGAAACCTTGATGACGAACAGTTAATACTGATAAAAGAAAATGGTGGAGTTGTGCAGACAGTGGCCTTTACATCATACCTCGATACGGAAAAAGACAAAAAATATGATGCCTACATTAAGGGAATTCTACAAAAAGTGGCAGATTCTTTGGAAATCGACTGGTTTGAGCGCTCAGAATTTCGGACACTATCCGAAGCGCAACAAAAGACGTATATCGAAAACTATCCGAAAGTTAAGAAAATAGGCGTCTCAATTGCGGATAAAGACCCAAATGCCCCTGCGATGGTCGACGTATCGGATTTTGTGGACCATATCGATTATATGGTCAAGCTTATCGGAATCGACCATGTCGGCATTAGTTCCGATTTTGATGGGGGTGGAGGAATCAAAGGCTGGTCAGATGCGTCTGAAACCTTCAATGTGACCCTTGAGTTGGTAAAACGCGGTTATACACAAGAGGAGATTTCCAAACTTTGGGGCAGTAATCTTTTAAGAGTATTGGATGAGGTACAAGCCGTTGCCGAACAACTTGCAAAACCTTAATCCTCGGCCGCCAACCTATCTTTTACAAATTCTACTTTGGTCTTGCCATGGGTTGAAGGTTTGCCGTTCTTATCAAGATTGACCATAATGATGTTATCAACGGTAACTATGGTTTCGCGGGTCATTTTATTGCGGACCTCACAGTTTAACGTCAAAGAAGATTTTCCGAATTTCACAACCTCGATACCGATTTCCACGATATCGCCTTTTTCCGCCGTGCTCATAAAGTTAATTTCCGACATGTACTTTGTAACGACTCTTTTATTCTCGAGCTGAATAATGCTGTACAAAGCGGCTTCTTCATCAATCCACGCCAGTACACGTCCACCGAAAAGGGTCTCGTTGGCGTTTAAATCTCCGGGCTTGACCCATTTTCTGGTATGAAATCTCATTTTTCCTCTGGATTTAGCTCTTATGATTCAAGCTTTTTTTACTTCGTAGCTTTGCCTTTTCAAAAGGGAAGCGTGCTATTCAAATCAAAATTACCAAAGAAAAAGGCTCTAGAATAACTTTCCGGTAGAATCATGTAACGTTTTCGGAATTTTGAGATTTGTTCCCAATTTTTTGTTCAATTTTTCAATAAATCCCACGGATAATAAAGGAGATTCCAATTCCATATTCTGGTGCACGAAAAAATGAATATTCTTCAGGCCTTTTTTCTTCCAATCAGCTAGCTTCACCACCCAATCGTCAAGTCGTGTATAATCACTTTGATGATTTGCCCCAACATAGCGTACAAAAGCCTCATTATTGGTAAGCCGCATATGCATAATATCCCTGCGCCCTGCGGTATCGACAAGAATATTGGCGATATTGTTTTCTTCTAGCAAGTGATACAGTTCTTGCGCTACCTTGGCATCATTGAACCAATCCGTATGGCGAAACTCCATAGCCAACGGAAACTCCTTGGGCCAATATTCAATAAAACGCACTACCCTATCCCAGTTCTTCGGGCCAAAATTGTTGTGCATCTGTAAGAAAATCGTTCCCAGTTTATCCTTCAGGTTTGATGTTACTTCGAGATAACGGTCGATTGTTGGATAAATGGCATCGTTTAAACGCCTTAAATGGCTAATTTCGTTGGCTACTTTTGGAAAGAATTTGAAATCCTCAGGAGTTTTGTCATACCATTTTTCATATTGCTCCGCCGGAAAAATACGGTAAAAAGTAGCATTCAATTCGATGGAATTGAACTGCGATGAATAATACGTCAATTCATCTTTAGTGCCCCTCGGATAGAAATTCTTGAGGTCTTGCCGATTCCATTTCGCACAGCCCACATACAGATTCAACGAGGTATCACCCTTGGTGTTCGCGAGTACCACTTCGGTATCCGGATGGTCTTTAGGGATAGAAAAATCAATATTTTCAGGATTTTCGACTTTTCCAAACTTCATAGATAGAATTGTTTAAATTTTGAGTAGTCAATCTTTAGATAAATAGGTAAAGATTCATTTCTTGATGTATACTGTTTTTTTATTGACGAATTCTCGAATACCATGTGTGGAAAGTTCCCTCCCATAGCCCGAAATTTTAATCCCGCCAAAAGGCAGTCTTGGGTCACTCTTGACAAGTTCGTTCACGAAAACGGCCCCTTCCTCGAACCTTGGAATCAATTTTTCCACTTTATGCATATCTTCTGTGAAAATGGAGACACCCAGCCCAAAATCAGAGTTATTGGACAATGCAATAGCTTCTTCTACATCTTTGAATACCGTTATCCCAATTGCCGGACCAAAGGTTTCCTCCTGAAAAACGGGCATGTCTGGAGTCACTTCAGTAAGTATCGTCGGTTCGAAATACGTACCGTCACGTTTTCCGCCAAGAACGATTTCCGCTCCCATCTTTACCGAATCTTGAACTTGCTTTTCCAAATCTTCCGCTAAATCTTCACGGGCCAAGACACCGATATAAGTATCTTCATCCGTTGGGTCTCCACTTTTTAGTTCCCGCACTTTGGTAGAAAACTTCTCCACAAAATCATCTACAATCGCTTCATGAACCAACAGTCGCTTACCTGCAATACAACTTTGCCCTGTATTTTGAAAACGGGCCTGTACGCAAGTTTCCACAGTTTTGCCTAAATCTGCATCCTTCATTACGATCAGGGCATTACTTCCGCCAAGCTCAAGAACGGTTTTCTTTATTTTATTACCGGCTATCGACGCTACGGATGCACCTGCGGGCTTACTTCCTGTAAGCGTTACGGCTTTTACTAAGGGGTTTCCGATTACAGACTCAATCTTATCGCTGCCAATAATTAAATTTTGAAAACAGCCTTCAGGAAATCCGGCTATCTCGAATACTTCCTGAATCATTTCTGCGGATTTCATTACGTTGGAGGCATGTTTCAGTATTCCAACATTACCCGCCATGAGATTTGGTACGGCAAACCTAAAAACTTGCCAAAAGGGATAATTCCAGGGCATCACCGCAAGAATAACGCCTAGAGGTTCATAAGCGACGTAACTCCTGTACGCGTCGGTTTCAATAGTCTCATCAGCCAATTGCTGTTTTGCATTATCAGCGTAGTACTTACAGACCCAAGAACATTTCTCGACTTCCGCTATTGCCTGCGAAATGGGTTTGCCCATTTCCGATGTAATTATTTCGGCGTATTTTTTCGAATTTTCTTTCAGTACATCGGCGGCCTTGAGCATTAATTTCGAGCGTACTTCAAAAGTCGTTTCTTGCCAAGATTGAAATGTTTCGTGAGAAGCTTTAATTTTTGATTCTAACTCGCTTTTATTCAGTTCTTTAAATTCATAAATTTCTTTTCGAGTATAAGGGTTTACCGATGTTTTCATGTAGGCATCTATGTTTGTTTTAAAACTAGCAATTACCCATCGGAAACAGAAAAAGTTAAGAGGAATTTAACGCGTTCGGATAAAATAGTTTTATTGTGTTCGCACTTTTAAACTATAGGCTCGTTTTGGGTTTTCAATCAGAAGCATTTCGATGTCTTTTTCTGAGAAACCATTTTTCTTGAGTTCGGGAAGAAGTGCTGAAAAGATTGCTGTATATCCTTTAAAATCACCACCATTCAGCTGTCCTACATTGTACCAACCTGAATCGTGGGAAACTAGAACTTGGGAAAGAAGTTGCTCTTCTTTAAGTGCAGTTAGCGTTTTTACGAACCATGTAATTCTTTCCGACTCAGCACTCACATTATCCAATGAAATCCAAGCTCCATTTTTGGCTGCCTCGATATACCCATCTAAAGTTCCGTTCTGCGCATGGGTCCAGACAAAGGCTTCCGACGATACGCCCATTTCCTTTAAAACCTTAATTTGTGCCATGGCCGGTGCGTCCGGACCCGTGTGTGATACGATAGTTAAGCCTGTTTTCAAGTGGGTCAATGCTGCTGCCCGCACCAATTTTTCGTGCAGTTGCGATAACTCGGCTTCTTGGTCGACTGATATTTTAATAAAACCCGGTCGTATTCCAGAGGAATCGATACCCATCTCAAATTCATTGATCCATATATTCGCAATTTCCTCTGTCGATGAATCGAAAGCGATCTTTGGTATGAATTTATTACGTTTTGCCCCGTAATACCCGGTATTTGTAACAATGTTGATTTCCGCTTTATCCGATAAACTTCGAAGTATGTAGGGGTCACGACCGAGATAGGCAGGGGTGCAATCGAAGAAGGTCGTTAAACCATATTCTTTCGCCTTTTCGAGAAACGGTAGTGCTCGAGATACGACCTCCACTCTTTCCCAGCGCTTGTAGCCCGTACTATCCGCACCGATCCAATCGACCAAAACATGTTCGTGAATAAGTACAAGACCCATATTATCGCTTGCGATAGGGCCATTGACGGTCATCAACTGAGCATCCATCTTCAATGGCGCGACTGACCACAGAAAAATAAGACAATAACCTATTTTGAATTTCATTTGCAATATTTTACAATGTTTATAAACCGGTTAAAAACTAATTCATCAATAAATTATGAAAATATGGGCTAATCGCTACCTTTATAAAAACAACTACAATGAGCGATAGAACAAAACTTCTTCTTCAAATTCGCCCAGAAATACCTTCAGCCCAAGTTACTGAAAACATGAGCGATGAAGAAAGATTTCAAAATCAAACTTTACGCCCCATTCTCAAATTTCAGAACCACATTTTTATTTCGGTATTCAAAAACTATATCACGAAGTACAAGAACTCGTTCTACGAACTGACTTTGCTAAAACGTTTTGAATATATCGAAAACGCCGTACAAAAGGATATCAAGTTCAGGAACGCATTAAAAGGAATTATTATCGGCCACTTCACCCCTGACGAGTACGAATCATATATCAAAAACTCATCTGCCTTGAACAAACGTATGATGCAGATGGTCGTCGGCCGCCTTAAAGATCAGATTCAGATTTTTGAAATCGAGGTTTTAGTTTAAGAGCGATTCTCCGTTCAAATCGGTCGTTACTACATCGCTCATATAATCAAAATAGGGTCGTATCGCCTTGAAGGATTTCTCTATTTCATCAATAAATCCGGCCGAGAATACTTCTTCATCTGTGAAGTTGCGCAAGAATATAAATTGCTTCCTTTTAATCAAGTCGATATTCTGGTGGGCTTTATCGAAACCTTTCGGAGCCGTTTTCACGGCGTCTCCCTTCATTTTGCCCCAAAACTTTTTAAACGACTTGGCACTAGTAATTCGTCTGATTTCAGTGGCGTCTTGTTCAAATTCTTTTCTAATACGTAGTAAATCTTCTTTGTTCGGGTTCCAAAATCCTGTTCCGATGAAGGTTTCATTGGGTTTTATTCGAATATAGTAACCGCCTCGAAGGTGTGCCCCGGCTCTTGAAAATGAACCGGCAAAATGTGTTTTATAAGGCGTTTTATCGTGAGAGAAGCGTACGTCGCGATAAATACGGAACATCTTCATCTTATCGATATCATCATGTACACGTAATCTATCCATAATAAAAGTGAAAAAGCCCTTTACCTGCGATTCGTGATTCTTGAATTCTTTTTTGTGATCGGCAAACCAATCTCGATTATTGTTCTTTTTCAATTTCTCAAGAAAATGAAGTGTTTCCTTGGTAATTATAGGGTGTGACATACGACCTACTATTAAATTTTTCGAATTTTCATCCCCTTAGAAGCTGTTAAATCAGGTGAAAATTATTTATGCTAAAGTTAACCTTTTTACGAAATTGACTTTTGGAATAATCATTATTTTTGACGCTTAGCTAACCAATTATGAACAAGAATACGATTATCGATAAAATCAATCACCACAAGAAGCAACCCAACTTAAGATTTGAGCTTAAAGAAAAGGTGGAAGCCTTTACCGATTTACTCTTTTATACCTTGTTCGATATTGACACACCTGTCGAAAAGAATTTAGACGTACTACATTTACAATTCGAGGGTCTAGTAGATTTGGCCTGTTGGGATGTCGACAAATCTTGCAATAAAGTTTGGGAACTATATGTAGAAAAGCTTCCGGAAATTTTGAGACGTCTCAACCTAGATGCGGAAGCCACGGTCAACTGCGACCCGGCCTCATTATCCCTTGAGGAAGTATATATGGCATATCCGGGTTTTTATGCCATTGCCATTTACCGGTTGGCACATGAGTTGTACCTAGAAGGCTTTCCTTTGGTGCCCAGACTGATGACCGAATATGCCCATCGGCAGACCGGTGTGGATATCAATCCCGGTGCGCGAATCGGTGATTCATTTCATATCGACCACGGAACCGGAGTCGTTATCGGGGAAACGGCCATTATAAAAAATGAAGTGAAAATCTATCAAGGGGTAACCCTGGGTGGTCTCTACGTTGCCAAACATCTGCAAAAAACCAAAAGGCATCCAACGATAGAAAACAATGTTACAATTTATGCCAACGCTACGATTCTTGGTGGAGAAACGGTTATTGGTGAAAATTCGATTATAGGAGGAAATGCTTGGCTTACCGATTCAGTACCTGCAAATTCTACCGTATTTCATACTCCTGAAATTAAAATCAAAACCTTACCACATGTCTCATAGTCTACTCGATTTAATAGGGAGTACCCCTTTGGTCGAATCACGGGTATTGAACCCGAACCCCAAGGTGAAATTATATTTCAAGCTGGAAGGCCACAATCCTGGAGGAAGTGTAAAAGACCGAGCCGCCTACAACATGATCCGTAGCGGGCTGGATCGGGGAGATTTTGACACTACGTCTCAATTGATCGAGGCTACAAGTGGAAATACGGGTATTGCATTAGCTATGATAGCAGGTATCTACGGACTTAACATCGAATTGGTAATGCCCGAAAACGCTACAAAAGAACGCATTCAGACCATGCGTGCCTACGGTGCTAAAGTTACCCTTACCCCTGCCGATAAAGGTATTGAGGGAGCGCGGGATTATGCAGAGGCCAAAGTCGAGAACGAAGGTTTTATCATGATGAACCAATTTGCCAATAACGATAATTGGAAAGCGCACTACAACACAACAGGCCCTGAAATTTGGAGGGCTACCGATGGGGAAATCACACATTTCGTATCAGCCATGGGTACGACCGGAACGATTATGGGTACTTCGACCTATCTCAAGGAGCAAAATTCGACAATTCAAATTGTCGGTGTGCAGCCTACGGACAACTCTAGCATACCGGGTATACGCAAATGGCCACAGGAATATCTACCCAAGATTTTTGACGCTAATAAAGTTGATATGACTATTGAAGTTAGCGAGAATGAGGCACGAACAATGGCCAAACGACTGGCCAAAGAAGAAGGTATATTTTCGGGTATGAGTAGCGGGGGAGCCACGACTGCAGCATTGCGATTGGCCGAGACTCTCGATAGCGGCGTAATTGTCTCTATTGTTTGTGACCGTGGGGATCGCTACCTTTCCTCCGGTTTATTCGAACAATAAACTCCGCACGACGAAACTGTTCTGACTTTGCTTGATACGAAACCATAATTCGCTGAATTTAGTACATTGTTTACTCTAGTGCTTCAACCATTCCCTTTTTAAAAACTTCAAAATCTTGTAAGTAGTTATGACCTGCATTTTCAATGGTAAATAGCTTCTTGTTCGTTCCCGGTATAGCGTTGAATAATTTTTCTGCGGATTCATAGGGAATCACTTTATCTTCTTTACCATGGAAAACGTAAATGGGACAATCGACGCTTTTGATATTTTCGTTGGATTCGAAACGAAATTCCGACAGCCAATCGACAGCTAAAAAAGGAAATCGATGCTTGCCCAATGCAACCGCACTAAAAAAAGGGGATTCAAGAATTAATTTTTTAGGATTGTTTTGGGAAGCCAACCACGTGGCTATTCCGGTTCCGAATGAGCGACCGTAAACGATAATTTCGTTTTCATCGTACCTTTGGGAAGCATATTCATAAAACAGTTGTGCATCATCGTATAAGGCCTGTTCGCTGAGCTTTCCGGTACTTTTGCCGTATGTTCTATAATCGACCAATATTGATTCATATCCCTTTTTTGAAAATAGGTTGGCAACATGAATAAGGTGGGAAATATTCCCCGAATTTCCGTGAAAGTAAAGTATCACGCCTTTTATACTATTCTGTTTAATGTGGACCGCGTTCAGGTTCGCCCCGTCTCCCGTTTTTAAAAAAAGTTCTTCATATGGTTGACAAAAATCATAGACATGGTTCATTGGCATTTTCGAAGGAAAAAAAATCAACCGCTCTTGGTAGGTATAAGCAAGAATGGTCATTAAAATGTAAAGTACAAGAAGTATCAGTCCCCATTTTTTAAGTCTTCGCATTCGAAAATCGATTCAGAAAATTATCTAATAGTCATTCGGCGCCCATAAAAATATATAGCCAAAGAAAAAGTGCCCAAAGGCACTTTTGTAAATATAAAGGATTTTTAAAACTCAAAATTCGATTTCAATTGGCCATACCTAATTTTTCAGACTGGTTTCTTACCCATGCATCCAACATCCAGCTTGTTTTTTCAAGTTCACGAATGTAAGCCCCTATCAAATCGATGGTACCTTCGTCACCGATTTTCTCAGCTTCATCTAAGACATTCACCATTTGTTTCAGAAGGCTTTCATGCGCAGAAAGTATCAGGTTTACCATTTCAGTATCTTTAATGGCTATTTCACTTTCCTCAATCGAGGATATTTTTAGGTATTCGGAATAATTACTCATGGGGTGATAGCGCAAAGTCAAAATGCGTTCCGCGATTTCATCGATTTTGATACGTGCATCGGTATAGAGTTCTTCAAATTTCTCATGCAGGTCGAAAAAATTCTTCCCTAGAATATTCCAGTGAAAATTCCTTAGTTTCTGATAATAAAGATGGTAATCGGCAAGCAGAATGTTCAATTGCTTGGCAACGGGTAGAACATCTTTTTCCTTAAAGTTCAAGTAATTCATTTATTATTTTGATTTCAGTTTATATAAATTTATGAAAACGACATATATGGGTTTGCTCAGAAAAAAAGAATCTTAACGAATTTAGAATACAATGTATTAAAAGTGGTTATAACCATTGCTTTCGCTTAAAATAGATCATCATGCCGATGAAAAGTACAATCATTATTCCCCAAACCATATAATAGCCGTTCTCCCAATGTAACTCTGGCATATGGTCGAAATTCATACCATAAATACCGGCAATAAAGGTCAAGGGTATAAAAATGGAAGCCATTATCGTCAATACCTTCATAACCTCGTTCATTTTATTGCTCATGTTACTCATATACATTTCCATTAGGCTCATTGACATTTCACGGTAAATTTGAATACTCTCATTGATTTCTAGAGAATGATCGAGTACATCCCTTAAAAAGACCTTTGTGTCTTTGCTAATCAAATCGTTCTCAGATTCAATTAAACGGGCAATCAGTTCCCGAACGGGAAAAATCCATCTTCTAATCTTTAAAACTTCCTTTTTTAATTCTTGAATCTTTTGGGCAATATCGGGAGTTGGATCTGAATATACCATTTGTTCCAAAGTCTCTATCTTGTCATTTATATGCTCCAACACCACAAAATAATTATCGACAATGGCATCCAACAAAGCGAAAAACAAATAATCCGACCCTCTAGTTCGAATTCGACCGTATTTATTCTTTATCCTTTGCCTCACTCCTGCAAAAACATCCTCTTCAAGCTCTTGAAAAACAAGCACACAATTCTTCAAAAGCACAATGGCAACATGTTCACCAACCAATTCGTTGGCAGGGTTGATGTACAACATTTTGAAAACACCAAAAATGTAGTTGTCATACTCATCAACCTTTGGGCGCTGATGTGTATTCACGGTATCTTCCATAATAAGGGCGTTTAGGCCAAATCGCTTCCCAACGCGTTCGATGAAGGCCTCATCACTGAGCCCTATAATATCTATCCAGGATATGCGTGGCGGATTTTTGTGCGAAATGATTTCATCAATGTTTCCCGGTAGGTGCTCTACACATTCATCCGCATCGTATTCAAGAATATTGACAACACTTTCTACCCCTTCGCGACGGCCCATATACGTAATCGTACCTGGGGCCTCACCCATTTTTTTCTGGAATCTTGATGGCTTCTTCGGAATAATTCTTAGCAATGTTTTTCTTTTGGCCATGGTCATTTTAATTGATAAGTATTCAACTCAACTTTTTCTTAAAATTCTAGATTCTTCGGGTGTCTTAAAAAGAGATATTACAAAGGGTATCAAGACTCCAAATTACAGTCATAAAGTTATTTAAACCTTCTAACATAAAAACCAGAAAAGCAGTGAAATCAAAAATCCAATTTATGTAACAACAATCCCGAAGCGGGGGCGATAAAAGTAAGATTGAATATGGTGTCTCTCTCCAATGAGCTTTTAATGTCGTGCGAAGTAATTTCGCCCTTACCCAATTGAATCAATGCACCCATTATCATACGTACTTGATAGCGCATGAAACCCGATCCCTTTACGTGTAAAGCGTAGCTTTTGTCGGGAAAGAAATTGGCTTTTATCATTTCGTTTTCCTGCAATTTACAGGAAAAAATTGTGCGTACAGTTTGGGAATTTTTTCGCCGGCTTCCGGTATAGTTCGAAAAATCGTGAGTACCCTCAAAAAGTTCCGCGGCCGTTTTCATGGCATCTATATCAAGTAAATCTAAAATATTGGCCAAGAACGGTGCACAAAAAGGATGATTCTTCTCCCCATGGGAAAATAGATATACATACTCTTTTTGTTCTACATCCTTGATGATATTGAAAGAGGCATCTACTTTCTTAACATTCAAGGCAAAAATATCAGGTGGCAGATTCGTATTGAGCAGTTGAAGAAATCTATCGGTATCGGCAATTTCACTTCCTTCAAGGAATAGCTCAAAAGCCATATCTAAGGCAGAAACCTTGGCATCGGTACGGCCAGCGCCCAAAATTTTTAGTTTTCTGTTAGGCAAGATAAACTGTAGTGTTTTGTGCAACATGGCCTCAATGGTTTTCTGTCCTGGTTGTTGCTGCCAGCCGCTATATCGAAAACCAAGGTATTGAATACCCACCAAATAAAAATGACGCTCTATTTGCATAACGATCTACCCTTAGTGACAAGCTAACCATTTTTTTGTATTTTGTAATTACAACCAATACATAAAAGACATGATAAAAAATCTAGAAAAACCGCCTGTTTGGTTTTGGGTCGTAAGTGTACTTGCACTTCTTTGGAACCTTATGGGTGTAGGTGCTTATTTGAACGATGCTTTCATGAGCGTAGATGATCTCGCCCTGCTCACTCAAGACCAACGACTATTGTATGAATCTACACCGGCATGGGTTACCGGTGCATTTGCTATAGCCGTTTGGGGAGGCCTGTTGGGCTCCATTGCGCTTTTGATACGTAAAAAGTGGGCGGGTACTGTGCTATTGATTTCGTTAATCGGCGCTCTTGCACAAAATGTGTACTTGTTTTTTCTGAGCAATACTTTTGAAATTATGGGCGCAGAGGCAATGTATTTATCGATTACCGTTATTTTAATCGGTATACTATTGGTCTTGTTCGCAAAGTGGGCTAGAAAAAAGAAGTATATCGGGTAAAATATTGGGTTTGGGAGTACCAACCTAACAACGGTATTTCTTGCATATACAACAAAACTTGCATTTCGTCGAATATTTTAAATATTCCGAAATCGAGGGCGTTGATATTTGTACTTTGACTTTTAATAATACACAGTAGTTGAATGAAGTATATTTTGCGCATATTACCTTGGAAGAAGACCATACAGGTATCTATCGCGTTATTGGCATTATTGACGATTTTTAGTTTTTACGGTCTCTACACGAATACGTTTCCGGTTCTCAAACCAGCAAATTTTGTTTTTCCATTTTTGACCTTGGTCCATTTTGCTTTTTTGTATGTACTATGGTTCAAAATTAAGGAAGATGAGGGCACTGACCCCCAAATGCGAATTATCGAGTACATTTTATATGTCGTTTTTCTGGTCTATTTATTCAATACGGTTCAGACCATAATTACCTTGGCGACATATTCCGATTTTTCGAATCATGTAATGCCTATTACATTCCTCCCCATCGGAATTCTTATATTGATACTGCAGCTCATTCTTTTGGGAACTACACTTTTAGCGGTTAAATATCGAAAAGAACTGGTCGGCCCGTATATTTTCGATGATATGAATCAACATATTGACTCCTGGGAATAAAAACATGATAAAATAGAAATATTAAACCTCGCTAATGCGAGGTTTTTTTTGTAGCCATAATTATCAATGAATCAAAAAACACCTTGGAGAAACCCCCAAGGTGCTTAAAACTCCAAATAGCATTAGATATTTATCGAATAATTACCTTTTTGGTTACCGACTTTCCATCGGCCTGACTAACCCGAAGCAGGTAAATACCCGCGGGTACCGTACGTACTTCTAGAGAAATACTTTTTTCAACGACTGGACTCATGCGGTTTTTAATGGCATTTCCGGTAACGTCAAATAAAGAAACCTGAACTTCCCGAGATTCAAATGCCGGCAATGATACTTTTACAATATCGGTTACAGGATTGGGGAAGACCTTCACAGTAACCTCCTGTGTCTGAGGCTCGCTCCTGACCACCTCGAGGTAGTTCGACAGGTCGTAGCAGCCCTGCAGGTCGTTCGCGTTAAGGCCCATCTCGGCCCCTACCAGGCCGTCCTCGTACCTCAGGTGCCAGATCAGGCACGTGCCCGCTCCCGCGCCGTCGAAGTCGACGCCCTTTACGGCCTCGAGGCTCGGCGGAAGGCCGAGTATCTTGCCCTGGTCGTCGGTGATCACGAACGTACTGTTCGAGCCCGAACGGCTGCCCGTCAGCGAGATCTCGTCGATCATGTCCGGACTGCCGTCCACAGTGAACTCATACGGACCGCCTACTAAAGTGCCCGCTTCGGGCTGATTTCTATATACTTTAATAGAATTGGAGAAATCATATTCCCCTACCAAATCAGATACGTTATTACCCGCATCCAATCCCTCAAGGCCATCGGCATAGCCTAAATGCCAAATCAGGCAAACGCCTGCGCCGGCACCATCAAAGTTGACAGCTTCAGGGTTTGGCGGTAAACCTAATATCTTACCGGATTCGTCGGTAACTACCCACTGGGAATTTTCGGTATTGTTACATTCCAATTCAACACCCGAAACATTGTCGGCTATACCATCACCCACGCAGAACTCAAAAGGTCCACCGGTTATAGTTCCACCATCTATGGTGAAAAGGCTTCTTGCCGCCATCGGCGGTTCATCAGTATTGGCCAAAGCTTTAGGCGCGGCCAATAGCACAGTTAGTGCCAGCAAAAGCATGGACCACCCAAGATGGGGTAGCCTATCGTTTGCATTGTTGTAAAAGAGTAAAGTTTTCTTCATCGTATTTAATTTTTTAGTTCTAAACAAACTAACTATTATCCTAGCACACGGAGGTCACGAAAACATAAACTTTTTAGGATATTTTTAAGGAATATAATCGCTTAAAAAAACAGAAAAAAAGATTTTAAAATACATAGATAATTGATTTTCAGATACTTGTTATATTTTAGCAGTAGTTCTTAGACATAAATCCCGCTGTGATACTTTTGTGATAATTGAACAAAAAGTTCTTTGAATCACTATCCCTGAGGCAAGGCATGCTAACAACGGAATAAGGTTGTCGAAGTCATTTATAATATATTGATATCCAAAGTTTTTGAAATATTACGTAAGGTTTCCTCAAACAATTCGGCTATTTTATGGGCAACTTTGGGCAGAAGCATCTTTAAGACAGTTTAGGACTACAGCTTTTTACCTTTTTTGATTTATTTGAATCATCGTGATACTCATGTGATATTTTTTAACTTCATTGTGAAACTATTTGACTTATGAAAGAAATTTTAATCATCGAGGACGATCCTGAAATCATCAAACTCCTGGAGATACATTTGACCGACCTTATCTATAAAACCTCAAAGGCAATGGACGGTGCCCTAGGTCTAAAAATGGCATTGGAAAGTGATTATGACCTGATACTATTGGATTTGACATTACCCAAGATGGACGGTGTAGAGGTATGTAAAAGACTTCGTTCAAAAAAAAATACCCCGGTGATTATGTTGACCGCAAAATCGGAGGAAATAGACCGCGTACTCGGCCTAGAAATCGGTGCTGACGATTATATAACGAAACCCTTTAGTATTCGGGAGTTACTGGCACGGATTAAAGCCGTAATGCGCAGAACGGATACACAGCAAACCAATAAAAGGGAATCTTCGGCCATTGCATTTGAAGGTCTTTATATTGATATCGATAAACGAAAAGTACTGGTAGACGACAAAAAAGTCGAGCTATCGCCCAAAGAATTCGAACTTTTGGTGTTAATGGCTTCAAATCCGGGCAGGAACTATTCGAGAACCGAACTATTAAACATTATCTGGGGTTATAATTTTGACGGATATGAACATACGGTCAATTCACATATCAACAGGTTGCGCGCGAAAATAGAATCTGATATGGCCAATCCGAATTACATTCTAACCACATGGGGAGTGGGTTATAAGTTTAACGAAGATATTGCAGTATGAACAAAGCAGAAAAAACACTGACCCCCAGACTTGTAAAAAAACTTTGGATAGCCTTTATCTTGATCATCGTTTTGATGGGGGCCTCCTATATTTTTATAACTGGATATTTCGTAAACAAATATAACCGGGCCACCGTACAACGGGTCAATGCAGATGTAGCAAATCACTTAATAGAAGAGAAGTTTCAGGATGAATCACCGTTTTTAGAAGATGGGAGCGTAAACAAACCGCTTTTTGGAGATTTAATGCACGATATGATGGCCGTGAACCGAAGCATTGAGGTTTATTTACTCGACAAAACAGGTGAATTATTGTATTCTGTTGTGCTGGACCATAGTGAGAACGCCCCTTCAAAAAGCGTTTCACTGGCTCCGATTCAATCTTTCATAGCAAGTGACGGAAAGGAACATATACTGGGAGACGACCCAAGAAATCCCGGGAAGCAAAAAATATTTTCTGCCGCTAAGTTTGAGGTCGACGACCGTGAAGGCTACATCTACATCATTCTGGCCGGAGAACAGTTTCAACTGGTCAGTAGCAACCTTTTGGGGCAATATTTTACAAAACTAGGTGCAGGGGCGTTGTTACTGACAATGCTTTTTGCGGTTGTTATCGGATTATTAAGTATTTGGTTCCTGACAAAAAACTTACGCTTGATTACACAGACCGTCCGCAAGTTTCATGAAGGAGATCTGAAAGCAAGAATAGCAAACCCCGAAAAATCGGATATTGAGGTATTCGCTAAATCCTTTAATGAAATGGCCGACTCGATTGTGGGCAATATGGACAAGATGCAGTCGGTCGATTTATTGCGAAGGGAATTGATTGCCAATGTCTCTCATGATTTACGTACACCTTTGGCCATTCTCAAAGGCTATATCGAGACCTTGCAGATAAAAAGGGATTCCCTCACCGAAATGGAGAAACAGGAGTATCTGCAAATTACACATGATAACGTTGATAAACTTTCCAATTTGATCAATCAGCTTTTCGAATATTCAAAATTGGAAGCAGAGCAAGTTGTACCCGTTAAAGAACCTTTTTCAATTACCGAATTATCCCATGACCTAATCGCCAAGTTCAATGTGCTCGCAGAGCAAAAGCAAATTGACCTGCAACTAGACAATCCAAAAGAAAACTGTATGGTTTTTGCCGATGTTAGTTTAGTGGAGCGGGCATTGCAGAACTTGATAGAGAACGCTATTAAGTATACCCAGCCCAAAGGCAAGGTTACGCTTTCCCTAAACAACAAAGGCGAAAATGTCGAAATTGATATTACAGATACCGGAACCGGTATACCGATAAAGGAACAGCCCTTTATTTTTGACCGTTATAAACAGGTGGATAAACATACCAAAAAGCAAGGATATGGTTTAGGTCTTGCCATCGTAAAAAAAATTATGGATTTGCATGATACCACAATTACGGTATTGAGCAAACCTCGTGAAGGTAGTTCGTTTAGTTTTAACTTACCGGCCTATCAGCCGGTGTAATGGCAAGAAATTGCTATGAAAAAAAGCCCTTCCATCACTGGAGGGGCTTTTGTCTTTTAGAATCCGGATATTTGATTAGGTCTAAAAACTTTGTTTCGTTACAGACCACTGATAAAGCTCCCGTATAAATCCTTGAACTGATAGCCTTCCGAAAATCGATTTTTACTCAATTTTTTATGGGATACGAGTCCCCAGAGTATCAATTCTTTCAAAAAGTACACATCATTTTTAGGGAAATCGGGTTGGTATTCCCGAACCAAGTCGTTAAGCTGCGAGATACTGTCCAAAGTTCTTTTGTACTCTTCATCGGTAAAGTCATCAAGCAGTTCAAAACCTTCCCCTTGAAAAAACCAGTGCAGTAATTCGTCATAGGGCGTTTCGGCATCCTTCTTTTCCAACTTGTTGATTTTTGGGAAGTACTGCGGAAATAGAGATTTCACTGCATCATCTATTAAGATTTCGGCAACTCCATCAGCCCCTTCCTGTTCGCCTTCATAGACCAATTCTATCTTGCCCGTTATTGCGGGAATAACACCCAAAAAATCGCTAAGGCGTACCATAGTTTTATTTGCGCCCGTAAGCAAAGCCCTTCGTTCGGCTGTACTTAGCAAGTTTTCAAAAGCAGTGATACTTGTTCTTGCACTCACGCCACTCTTGGCATCTACATATTCGCTATTTCGGGCTTCAAAACTTATTTGTTCTAAGAGATCTCGTGCGATATCAGGCACGTATACCGCTTCGGATTGACGTTTGTCCAAATTCGACTCCTGCTCAGTGATTTTTCGAGCCGTTTCAATAGCATCGGGATAGTGGGTCAAAATTTGGGAACCTATCCGGTCTTTCAGAGGAGTCACAATACTTCCCCGATTTGTATAGTCTTCTGGGTTCGCTGTAAACACGAACTGTATATCCAATGGCAATCGCAGTTTAAAACCGCGTATCTGAATATCGCCTTCCTCCAATATATTAAATAGGGATACTTGAATACGGGCCTGTAAATCTGGTAATTCGTTAATAACGAAAATACAACGGTTCGCGCGGGGAATCATTCCAAAGTGAATTACGCGATCGTCGGCATACGATAGCTTAAGATTGGCGGCTTTTATGGGGTCGACATCACCGATCAAATCGGCAACCGTCACATCGGGAGTAGCCAGTTTCTCTGCAAAACGATCTGTACGATGAAGCCATGAAATTGGAGTTTTATCCCCTTTTTCCTTGATAAGTTCCAAGGCAAAACGCGACATAGGCCGAAGCGGATCGTCATTAATTTCAGAGCCTGCGACTATGGGGACCCATTCATCAAGCAGATTGACCATGAGTCGGGCAAGTCGGGTCTTGGCCTGCCCGCGTAATCCCAATAAATTAATATTGTGACGTGATAAAATGGCCCGCTCCAATTCAGGAATTACAGAATCCTCGTAACCCCAGACCCCTTCGAAGGTGTCCTCCCCTTTTTTAATCTTTTCCCGAAGGTTATCCCGGAGTTCGTCTTTGATACTTTTGCTTTGGTAGCCCGCGGCCTTTAGTTCGCCGAGAGTATTGATTTTTTCTTTATTCAAGTTCTAAATTTTTTTTTGAGAAAATGGTAAAGAGGAAAGTACATTTTATTCTTTTCTCTTTATTATCTTTTCTATATTCTTATTTACTATTTCAATCTTTTTCTTCTATTGTTCTCGTAATCCTCAAAAATCATCTCGCCCAATCCTTTCAATCCCGTAAAGAACGCTTTGCCTTTGTTCGCTTCCGTAAAATGGCGAATAAATCGCATCAAATACGGATCTTGGGCAATCATAAAGGTTGTTATTGGAATATGAAGTTTTCTCGCCTGTCGCGCCATATTGTAGCATTTCTCTACAATGTACTCGTCAAGACCAACGCTATTCTTATAATAATTACCATCAGGAAGCCTCAGGCAACTGGGCTTTCCGTCAGTAATCATAAAAATCTGTTTGTTCGTATTGCGTTTTCTACGAAGCATATCCATTGCCAGTTGCAGACCGGCTACCGTATTCGTATGATACGGACCGACTTTCAGATAAGGTAGCTCCTTAATGGAAATCGGCCAGGCATCATTGCCAAAAACCAGAATATCTAGGGTGTCTTTAGGATATCGCGTCGTGATAAGCTCGGCCAAGGCCATTGCTACTTTTTTTGCAGGAGTTATTCGGTCTTCTCCATAAAGAATCATGCTGTGGCTGATATCGATCATCAGTACGGTGCTCATTTGGGCCTTGTACTGGGTATCTTCGACCACGAGGTCTTCTTCACTAAGCGAAAAACTACCGATTCCATGATTGATTTGCGCATTTTTTAGGCTTTCGGTCATGGAAATATGTTCCAGCCCATCACCGTAGCGGTATTCCCTAAAATCTCCGGTATGCTCATCGCCTTGACCGGATTTTCCCGTTTTGTGGTTTCCATTGCCACTGCGCTTTAATTTTCCAAAAATCTGGTCTAGGGCCCTCTGACGAATGATACGTTCCATTTTTGCGGTAATGGAAATTTTTCCTTTTCCATCGCCATCCTCTCCATCACCCTCTTCACCTTCGCCCATTTCACCGTCGTCATCTTCGAACTCTTCGCGAATGTATCCCTTGGCTTTCAGTTCTTCGATAAAATCGTCTATAGTATAGTCATCGTCGGTCAGTTCATATTCCTTGTCGAGTTCGCGCAACCAATCAATGGCTTCGTCAAAATCGCCCGAAGTATGGGTAATCAATTCCTGAAAAATATCGAAAAGTTTTTCAAAGGGAGTCTGTTCCGGTGCTACATAGGTAGAAAACCGAAACCCTTGTCTTGTATTCATAGCCATTATATAAAAATAAGACAATTCGGAACGACCACGGCCAATTTTAAGAAATGTTAACGCTTACAAACAAGAACGGATCGGTAGGTAACCGATCCGTTCGTATACTTGTTCGCACAATCAACCAATGATAGCCAATGCCTCGGTATTTTTCCAAGAACCGCGGGTAAAGTCCGGAAATTCCTGAGGGGCCCCATTTGCCGCTACGGAAGCTTCACTCAAGGGAGCAACGGCACTCCACAGGCAGCCTTCGTAGAGATTTTGATCTAAGGGCTCACCATTACGAAGGCACTCTACGATACGGTAGAGCATCATAAAATCCATTCCGCCGTGGCCGCCCATTTTAACGGCCAGTTCGCCCAGACGCTTGTAAAGGGGATGCTCATATTTTTCATAAATTTTGGCCAAACCTTCGCCCTCTGCCCATTGGTGATGGTTTTCGGTTACTCCTTCAACGCCACCTTCCAAGGCGACACGGGTCGGAAAGCCAGTTAAGATTCCCTTGGTTCCTTGAATCATATTATGACGGGTATACGGACGCGGACTGGTTTCATCCCACTGTACCATAATGGTTCTACCTAAATCCGTTTTAATAATAGAGGTATTGATGTCTCCTCCTTTATAATCCAGTTTGTTCCATTTGTGAT
>ENA-ORXM01002139-ORXM01002139.1-marine-metagenome-genome-assembly--contig:-NODE-2139-length-24398-cov-22.140496_pt1 | contig 24398 bp, 16 predicted proteins | sample MGYA00237867_ERZ511480 | MGnify/ENA primary metagenome ERZ511480 (study PRJEB26309, sample SAMN06266103) | marine metagenome | isolation source: Algal blade | place: United Kingdom:Sidmouth, United... | reverse complement strand
GGACTTACAAACAATCACATTTCTTCTCATTTATCAGTAAACAGAATAATCAAATTATATCCGCAAAAAGATACTATTGTTTTTGTTAAACCAAACCAATATAGATATTGGATTTCTTTAACGGCTTATCGCGATGCTGATAAATGTTTTGCAGACATTTCAAATTTAATAGTGAAATGATTGCAGAGCAAAATTTACTTAATAACAACAATCATCAATTAAGTATATCCAATGCTAAGCTTGTCTTAACCATTAACAAATTAATGGTTGAAACAATCGCTAATTTCAAATCCTATCTAAATTCTGATTTTCATAAAAAGAAAAACCTAAATGAAAACGAATTAACTCAGTTTTATACAAAGCAGGCTCAAATTTTGATTAGAGAAAAAGACTATCCTTTTAATGTTGAATGTGAATATAAAGATGCCTATAATTTAAGTAAAGGATTTTCAGATTTTTTCTTTTACACAAATGAACAAAACGTTTCGGCGCAATCAATTTTTTCGGTAGAAAGTAAACGCTTACCAGCCCCTGAAAAGTCAAGAAAAAAAGAGTATATTATTGGTAATAAAAATAATGGTGGTATTGAGCGTTATAAAATAGAGATGCATGGTAAAGGTTTAGATAAATGTGGTCTGCTTGGGTTTATTGAAATAGAGGATTCAACATATTGGCTAAGAGAAATAAATAGTTGGATTGAAGATTTAGCTAAAGTTGATAACTTTTGGAAAAAAGATGAAGTCTTGTCAAATATAGAAACGAATTCTGAGTATATTATCTTAGAATCCATTGCTCATAGAAAAAGCGACAAAGTTCAACTATTTCATTTGTGGGTAAAATTGAACTAAGGTTTGCGGCTTTTAAAATATCTATTTGCAGCCGACTTGGTTTAAATGCCTGCCATACTCTATAAATACCAAGTGATCATTGTTCCTATTAGTTTTTTCAATAGGACAAGTTTTTAAAAAAATATATGCTTCATCATAAAAAAAGACAATAAATATTAAAGTCTGGTGCTACGGAATTGTAATCAAATAAAATAAATCTAAAATCAAATTAAAAACTTATCTTGCTGTTATAAAAAATTTAAGATGAAAAAAATTATACCGTTATTCTTGCTATCAATTGCTTTTGCATTGCAAGCGCAAGACAAAGCCAACTTTGAAGATTATTCAAATCCGTTTTACGATACCATACGGGAAGAATCCGATCAATACGCTAAAAACAAAAAAGTGAAACCTGCTAAAAAAACTTTAAAAATGAGTTTTGAAGGTAAAGACATACCACAAAGTTTAGAGGAATTTACCATAGTAAAAGTAGAAGACCCAATATCGCAAGGCAACACCGGCACGTGTTGGTGCTTTTCAACCACATCGTTTTACGAATCGGAAATTGAAAGAATACATGGAAAAACAATTGACCTATCAGAGCTGTATTTGGTGTATTACGAATATGTTGAAAAAGCAAGAGGCTACATTAATACAAGAGGGGAAACCTTTTTAGGAGAAGGTTCGGAAACCAATGCGCTACAACGAATGATGACGATGTATGGCACAGCTCCGTTTTCTGCCTACGAAGGTAAACCACAAGACCAACCTTTTTATAACCACGAACCCATGTTTAAGGAAATTGAAACCTATTTAACCACTTGCAAAAAGACAAACTATTGGGATGAAGCCGCAATTTTAAACAACATCAAATCTATATTAAACCATTATATGGGCGAGCCACCAACTTCTTTTGATTATGAAGGCAAAAGCTACACCCCTAAAACTTTTTTAAGTGAAGTAGTAAAATTAAACCCCAATGATTATGTAGATGTAATGTCGCTAATGGAAAAACCCTATTGGTCGAAAGAAGAATATGATGTACCCGATAATTGGTGGAACAGTGCCGAGTATTACAATGTACCTTTAGATGATTTTATGAATGCCATTAAAAAGGCAATTAAAAATGGCTACTCCATGTCTATTGGTGGCGATGTTTCCGAAAGCGGCTACTCAGCCACTTATGATGTAGCCATGGTGCCTTCTTACGATATTCCTTCGGCCAATATTGATGAATATGCCAGGCAGTTGCGCTTTTCAAATGGCGCCACAACCGATGATCATGCCATCCATTTAATAGGTTATAAAGAGGCCGACGATGGTTGGTGGTTTTTAATAAAAGACAGTGCCAGCGGATCAAGAAATGGTAAACATGCCGGTTATTATTTTTACCACGAAGATTATGTAAAATTAAAAATGATGTCGTTTACCACACATAAAGATGCCGTAAAAGATTTGCTGAAGAAATTTTGATGGTATACTTTTATAGCACAAATTAAAATTAGCCGCAAATATTTTTCCACTTGTGGCTAATTTCATTTAAGTCTTTTAGCCTAAGTTTAATGCCCAATAAATAAAGGCAGAAAACTAAGCCAAAAGCAATCACATAAAAATAAATTATTATAATCATTCGCAAAAAAAACTTAGAAGCGAAACAGTACATCACCGCAAAAATGTTGGTCTCGCCATCCGTTCAAATACCATTTTGTCAAAGCTTAAAAGCCAAATCCAAATACCCAGCCAAAATGGTATAACCACTCCTGTCGAGGCTATTTTTCCAGCCTCGCCCCTTCGTAGTAAATCTTTTATTAGCCCTCATTTCTCAAAAAAATATCAAACCTTAACAAATTGCCAATAACCATACTTTATCAAATCACCAAATATTGAGTTTGGCTTATAAGCCACAATTAACAAACACCCAAATATTTTTTAATCACCATAAAACACTATATTTTTTCCATCTAAAAAACGAATACTTTCCTACTATTATAGTAAAAAATAAGTACCCCCTTTAAAAAAAGAATAGATAAGCAACTCAAAATAAAAATTTGTAAAAATCACAATTAATTGAAAACCAACTAAATATTAGCCTTAATCACTAAAATAATGATACTTTTTTAAGCACAAATTCGTTTATTTGTATTCGTTTTTCTTTAACCGTTACAATACTTTTGACGTATAATTATAAAACAATAGAACTATGAGAAATTTAATATTAACTTTCACTTGCCTGTTTGCAACCCAGTTTTGCAATGCACAAAGTATTATTTCGTCAGCCATTACACCAGCTGGCACCTCTTACAAAACAAGTAATTTTACACTTAACTATGCTATTGGAGAAACCATAAACACCTTTATAGAAAACGGTGATTTGTACATAGCACAAGGTGTTTTGCAAATAATTATTAATAACACCACCGATCTTAACACAATTAAATCTCCAACAATTAAGGTGTACCCAAACCCAACGGTTGATAATTTAGTTGTTGATTTTAATGGAAATAACCAACTACTAAGCTACCAACTTTTTAATACCAATGGCGCGCTATTAAGTGATGGTAATTTCAACAAAGGCACGTCAAATATTGATGTAAGCAATTTACCCACAGGTAATTATACAATATCTATTTTAGAAAACAATCAATTATATAAAACATTTAAAGTTATAAAGCAATGAGAAATTTATTCATAAAAAAAATATTATTAGGAGCTATGATATGTGCATCAAGCATAGTAATGGCACAAGTACCTCAGGCATTTAGCTATCAAGGCATAGCTATGAATACCGAAGGTTTACCAATAGAAAATGAAACCATTGGCATCAAAATTAGTGTAGGTGCTTTTGAAAGCGATGAAATATTTTACAGCGAAACACATTCAATTGCAACAAGTAACATAGGCTTGTTTAGCATAAATATTGGTGAGGGCAGTGCCGAATTAGGCGTATTTGAAAACATAAATTGGGGTAGCAACTCTTATTATGTTCAAGTAGAATTAGATGCAGCTGGTGGAACCGATTATGTACTAGTAGGTAAAGTAAAACTGTTATCAGTACCTTATGCAATGTATGCTAAAACAGCAGCTAATGGTGAAAAAGGAGACACTGGGCCAGCTGGGCCAGCTGGGCCAAATGGACCTATTGGAGCAACGGGTCCACAAGGGCCACAAGGCTTACCTTGTGAACCAGGCCCTCAATTAGTTTGCCCAACGGGCCCACAAGGAGAACCTGGGCCACAAGGTTTACAAGGTGAGCCAGGAACTCCAGGAGGGCCACCAGGACCACCAGGGCCAGTTGGCCCACAAGGAGAACCTGGCCCAGCAGATGGGCCACAAGGGCCACCAGGGCCAGAAGGCGCAGCAGGCCCACCAGGGCCAGAAGGTGCAGCAGGCCCAACTGGCCCAGAAGGACCAGAAGGACCACAAGGAGAACCAGGCCCTCCGGGTGGGCCAGAAGGGCCAGAAGGGCCAGAAGGGCCACCAGGTCCGCCAGGCAATGATGGTGCAACAGGGCCAACAGGCCCAACAGGGCCAACTGGCCCAATAGGGCCAACTGGCCCAAAAGGTGATACTGGCCCACCACCTATAGTAGGCCCAGATTGTCCCTCAGGGCCCGAAGGTCCAATAGGCCCACCAGGCGCTCCAGGAGACACCGGCCCACCTGGAATTAGTAAATTGCCTTTACTAAATGTTGAACCAAGTAACGCAGTTGAAGGAGTTATTTATTTAGATGATGGTACTAATAGAAGTGATGGAGTGCCAGGTTTACGCTACTATAATGGCACTAATTGGATTGATCTGTAACACCATTTAAATTAAAATAATAATGAAAAAGATAATAATAACAATTTTGGTTTTTGTTGCTTATTTAGGCGTAGCACAAGTACCAATGGCATTTACCTTTCAAAGTGTAGCAACTGATGTAGATGGGAACTTAATTGCCAACCAAAATGTAACTGTTAAAACAAGCATAATTGCTAATGCAGCAGTAGGCGATGCGTTATACACCGAAACACACAATACCACAACAAACAATAGCGGTTTATTTAATTTGTCAATTGGTAGTGGTAATCCGGTAAATGGAACTTTTGCTGGTATTAGTTGGGGAAATAATAATCATTTTATTAAAACGGAAATAGATATAACTGGAGGCACAAATTATGTGTTCGCTGGTACTATTCAATTACTTTCAGTACCGTATGCTTTACATACTTTAGAAGCAGCAACAGTATTAGAAAAGGGGGAAAGAGGAAATATAGGCCCTATGGGAAATGTTGGCGCTGAAGGCCTAAGAGGCCAAGAAGGTGAACCTGGTTTACCAGCACCTGTTGGGCCGCAGCAAACTTGCAATTGTGAAAACGATCCCAATTGGGTGGGGCCAGATGGTCCACAAGGTGAACAAGGTATTAAAGGAGAAGACGCCCCACCAGGTGGGCCAATTGGAGAAGAGGGCCCTGCCGGACCACAAGGCCCGCCGGGAGAACCGGGAGGGCCTGAGGGCCTTGCTGGAGCAATGGGCATTACAGGCCCTGAAGGACCAATAGGGCCAGTTGGCCAACTGGGAAAACGAGGTGTTGAAGGGCCACCAGGTGAGCAAGGTTCGGCCGAAGGGCCACAAGGGCCACCAGGTAAAGAGGGCCTACCAGGAGAAGAAGGCAAAGAAGGCCCAGCCGGTGCTACTGGCTCACCAGGCCCAGCCGGTGCTACTGGCGCTAAAGGCCCCACAGGAGACATCGCTCCTTCAAGACCTTGTTACCCTTGCCCCGCCGGAGATACGGGCCCGCAAGGCCCAAAAGGCCCAGAAGGACAACAAGGAGTTGCGGGCTTTGAACTTATAATTATGAGAAGTGTAGCACCAAGTGGCCCATCAATAAGTGTTGGCGATTTTTATGTAGATGATGGCACGAATACCGCCGATGGAAAGCCACATTTAAGGGTATTTAATGGAACTTATTGGATGGATTTATAATTAATTCTATCGTTTCGCATCAATTTATTTAAAGGCAGGTTAGCAGCAATGTTAATCTGCTTTTTTAATTTAAAGATCTTTATCATATAAAAACGGCTAGCTCAAAAAGTTTTTCTTAAAAAAAAGATACCGCTATAAACAAAACCCATTAATAGTATTAATACAATACTGGCTTGTTACCTCCTTTTAACTAAACTTCTCCCATCACTTTCGCCGCTAAAAAAGCAGTCATCTTTTGAAAATCTCTATTTGGATTATATTCGACATATCAGCTCCAAAGATTTCAACATTGATGTTTTGAGTTAAACTTTTTCCTTTGCCAATTTGTCTTAATCCTATAGAAACATCTTCAATTTTTATCTATTGAAACACTAAATTTTCATATTTATACAATTGTTCTGTTTTTTTTTATAATATCTAGCGGTTTGTTTATAAGAATAATAAATCAAAAAAAAGTCGACAACCATTGGGATGAAACACAAGGCAAATTTATATTCACTTACTTTGTTTTTAGCGGCTAAACCGCTATTATTTTTATACATTGTTGCCCACAGTTGTTATTTCCAATGTAGCTTTTCGTACTCGCTTTGTTCTTCTCTATTTTTCGGAATTGATGAGTTTCCGTTTCGGACATAAAAACTGTCTTTCCCCTCAAAATTAGCAAACACCGGTTTTCCACTTTTTAAAATTTTTACTTTGCAAATAGTCTTTTCGTCAATTGTTGGGAATGTGATTTTTAGATGCTTTTCAAAGTTAGATCCTAAATGTTTTTTTATGATGTTTCTTAAGTGCAATTCAAATCCGTCAACGTCTTTTTTAGCAAAGGTCTCAATATCCTTTTCAAGTCCTAATGCATTTCCATTGTCATCAACTCCGATTATTAAAATTCCGCCTTCGCTGTTTAAAAATGCAGAAACGGTTTTAGCGATAACGTACTCTAAATTTTTATTTACAATATTTTGTCTTAAATCGTAACGTAAAGTTGATTTCATTTCTAACTTTTCATTTTCTCCAATTAAGATTAATTCTTTCAATTCGGTATCTTCTATTTTTTCTGTGTTTGTAAATTCTATTCTGTTTTTTAAAGCGTTATAAATAGATGTTGCTCGTTTTTCTAAAAACACAGCATAATCATCGCTATAAATTCCAAAATCGTCAATATTGTCAATTAAATGAGATTTTATAGATTTATGCAATTCCGCATTTTCATCCAGGAAATCTTGAATATAAATTGATGGTGCTTTTGCTCGTATTTTACGCTTGTTTAAATCTGCACCAACCAATGTGATATTCACAATACTATTTTCGTTTCCAATTCCTTGTTTTCTTAAATACGATTTTGGAAAAAAGTGATGATAGTTTTTACTATTCGCCATTTTTAACCAAGAATTATCAAGAATGACTTTTCCGTTATCTTGAAAATCTTTTGGCTCTGAATAAGCTAACAAGCAAAGCACAGCTTTACAATAACTATTTCCTGCACTAAAATTAGTGTCTATTAAATCTCTTGGCGAACTTAAAAAAACTTTTAATTCATCGTAATTTGGTCGTTCTCCATTTAAAATCTGGTCAATTCTCTTAATATCTTGAGCAAGTTTAGATTCTGTTGAACTTGAGTATCTGTATGATAATGAAATTCTCCAAAAGAACTCTTCTAAATATTTAATCAGTTCGCCTTTTGGTTTTTCTTTATGATGATAAAAAAAATAAGTAAAAGGAACTAAAAGTGCATCGTAAGGTAAAAGTGTCGAAACAGGTATTCTGTAAACGGAACGAAAATAGTCAATGCTTTCTTTTAGTGAAGAAATTACATCGTCCCAAATATCAATGATACGTTGCTTGTCTAATTGTAAAACAACTTTTCGTTTACACTCTTTGTTTTTGCTTAATATTAAACCTAAAACATTTAAAATTACTGTACTCGAAATTGTTTCGTATTTACTGACTTCAAGCTGTTTCAGCAATTTTTGAAATCGGTCTTGCATATCGAATTGCTGTTCCTCGTCATACGTTTTTGCCGACATTATTTCAAACAGAGTTAAAGTTTGTCCGCCTGTGTTTATTCGAGTAAAAACTTCTATTGCTGAATCAATATCTTCTTTACGAAGCACGACTGTTGAGAAATCATAAGAAGTAAAAGTTTCTTTGTATTCCTGTATTTTGTCAATATCCTCGTTTGAGTAGTTTTCTCTTAAATCGCTATATTTTGAATTTAGCAAATCTTTTAAAGTGATGTTTTTAGTTTCAGGTTGTTCCGAAACAATTATTTGTTCATCGTTATTGTCAATATCGCCTTCTAAATCAACGAATATTGAACCATAATTTGTAATCTTTTTTTCGCCTTCTTTTTGAATTGAAGCACCCAAAAATGCAGCATATAAAGATGTAATTCGTTGTTGACCATCTAAAACATACTGTACTTTTATGTCGTCTGGAACAGGTGGCAGAACAAGGTTTCCTATATTTTTTATGTCGTTTAATCGTTCGTTGGTTTCCCACAAAATGAATGTTCCTATTGGATAACCTTTTAAAATACTGTCCAAAAGTTTTGCAGTTTTGTCAATACTCCAAACAAAATCGCGTTGAAATTTCGGGATTTTAATTTGTCCTTTTTGAATTTCGGATATCAAGTCCGTATATTTTTTTGAGTCTGGTTTTGGCTGTTTATTCATTCAGTTTAATTCTTTTTCTGCTGTTTGTTTTAATTGTGGGCAACTGTTTGCATATTGAGCGGCTGATCGGTAGGGAAGCTGATCTGAAATGCATTGTGGTATGGCGTTTCATTTTTTCGTTATATTAAGCTTTAGTTCGTTGGGTTTTGGAAATTTCGTCGGTATATATTCTATTTTGAACGGCCAATCCATTCCTTCTACTTCTTCTATTACTTTATCAAGTAAATTATTTTGAGAACAAAACTTAAAAACGATTTTCAGGTATCTTCTAATTATCATCAATGGCAAAAACTCATCTCTGTAGCTCATCCATTCTAATAAATCTTTCTTCCCTTTGGAACTATTACAAGGACGACAAGCGAATATTAAATTTTCAGCGTCATCTTGACCACCCATTTTTTGAGCAAAAATATGGTCGAGAGCTAATTTTTCATCTGAGCCGCAGTAGTTGCAAATTTGGCCAGTCTGTAATTTTATTTTTTCGTCGTCGAATATGGTTCTCATATTCATAGTTCCGTCTTTTAATCCCTTGAACAGCTTTGCCCTAATAACATAATTAAATGTACCGTACTTTTCTTGATTTCTTTCAACTGCTGTGTGTGCCATAGCAAGATTAGCGTACGACCAAAAAATCAATTCTCTTGTTGTCTCATATTTTTTTGCTTTCGCCATTCTAATTCATTCTAATACCATACAACGCTTGGCTAAACGCCGTGTGGATTTACGAAGCCCAAAAACCGGCAAACCGACCACATTAGCCAAAACTTTGTTTTGCGATTTAAATTTAGTTCAAAAAATCATTGAAACAAAGTTTTGGCGGCTTTAGTTGTTTTAAAGCCTCAAATCTTTAGTGAGTCCTTATGGTGTTTTAGCTCTTGTTAGCAATTTTTTCTCCTTAGTCATCAACTAAGTTTTTTTTTCTTTATGTCAAAATGGGGTTTGTCGAAAGCGGAAAATGTCGGACTGGGCTTTTTTCACAAGAGGAAATTGTAGAACTGGTTTTGTCGAAAGGGAAATTGTTGAGTAGGGTTGAAAATTTGGTTCTAATTTATCACCAACAAGTCCACATCCACAATTACGAATATATTTTTTATATAAGCTAAAGAAAGTAACTTTTTTTGGTTTCAACTGCTAGCCAATGTTTATTACCGTTGACAAACGGTTATTTTTAAATTGTTTTATCTAAAAAATTTTTCCTTCACTTCAAATGGCAGCGCAAATGCCTCCTTTTACAACAAAGAACTACCATCAGAAAAATAGCCCCGATTGTAGTGGTTATGCTATTGTGCCGCGTGGGCATTTTGAAGCGAGGGCAATAGCATTTGAACGGAAAGCGGGGAGACCGTTTGTAAAAAGTAATACCGTTTCGCTTCGAAAAAAATGATCCAATAAACTTCGTTAGAAATTTAAATTCTTTTTTAAATAAAAATAAGCGATGCTAGCATTATTTTTTTTGATAGTAAAACAATGGAAACCTTAACAAAACTATAAGTAAAGCCTAATTAATTTTGCTTATTTAGTTGGGTATTAATATTTATTGTGAAAATAAATCTAAAAAAAAACAATTTACCTGTATTTTTACGACTCACAATTCATAAAAAAATGCAAAAACAGTTTTTCTTTGTAAGCTCAATTACCATAATTGTTTTAATGACAGTAGCACAAAACCAATATGCGCAAACTACCGATACAGCCAAAACAGCCAAAACAGCGGATCCTTATTTGTGGTTAGAAGAAGTAGAAGGAGCAAACGCACTTAAATGGGTGCGCAATGAAAATGAGCGAAGTAAGGCAGTATTAACTAAAGCAGCAATTTACGAACCGGTAAAGCAAAAAATTTTAAACATTTTAGATGATGATGAAAAGATAGCTTACCCAAGTATAGTTGGTGATTATGTTTACAACTTGTGGCGAGATGCTAAAAATGAAAGGGGCTTGTGGCGTAGAATGAATTATGATGATTATGTTGCTGGTAAAACAGCTTGGGAAACTGTTTTAGATATTGATCAGCTATCGGAAAAGGAGGGTAAAAAATGGGTGTATAGCGGAGCGACTTGGTTAAAACCAGATAATAACAAATGCTTGCTATCACTTTCTGATGGGGGAACTGATGAAAATGAAGTGCGAGAGTTTGATGCGGTAACAAAGAGCTTTGTAAAAGATGGTTTTTATTTTGAATCGAGCAAAGGCGGAATAGGCTGGGTTGATGAAAACACGGTATTGGTGTATAGAGATTTTGGAGCAGGTAGTTTAACTCAGTCTGGCTACCCCAGATTGGTAAAAATATTAAAAAGAGGGCAATCGTTAGCCGAGGCGAAACAAGTTTTTGAAACGGACACCACTAGCGTTGGTGCTTTTGGAAACACTTTTTATAGCAACGGCAAATTGCATCAAATTATTTATGATTCTCAAACTTTTTATACCCGCGATATTTATTATTTTTTAGCTGGGAAATTTCAAAAATTCAACATTCCTTCTGATGCAAATTTTGAAAGCTACTTTAAAGATGAGGTTGTTATTGCATTACAATCGAATTGGGAATTGAACGGTGAAGTTTTTAAACAAGGCGCATTAGTTAGTATTAATATTGAAGAAAATTTAAAAGGAACTATAAAGCCACAGCTAATTTATGAACCCAATAAAAAAACGAGTATTTCCTCTGTAAGTTCAACCAAAGATTATTTGGTGGTTAATGTGTTGGAAAATGTAAAAAACAAGTTATTAAAATATAAACTCGCAAACGGTAAATGGGAACAGCAAGAGGTAAAATCATTAGAGTTGGGTTCTATTTATTTAAGATCATCAACTGATGAAGCGAACCACATATTTTTAACCTACAGTAATTTTATAACACCAACAACGCTATATCTTTACAATACCGAGCTTAACGAATTTAAAATAGTTGATAAGCAAAAAGAAAACTTTGATGCTACTGGCTTAATAGTAAATCAATATTTTGCCAATAGTAAAGATGGTACCAAAGTGCCTTACTTTATAGTGCATCAACAAAACATTCAGTTTAATAATGCCAACCCGGTAATGATTGATGCTTATGGTGGTTTTAATGTTTCTTTACAGCCAAACTACAATTCGCTTATTGGTGCTGGTTGGTTAGCGCAGGGTGGTGTATATGTTTTAGCTAATATTAGAGGCGGTGGCGAGTTTGGCCCAAGTTGGCACCAAGCAGCAAAAAAGGAAAAACGTCAAAATGCGTATAACGATGCTATTGCTGTTGCAGAAGATTTAATAAATAGAAAAATTACATCGCCTAAACACTTAGGCATTTACGGTTGGAGTAACGGTGGTTTGTTAACTGGTGTTTTGTTTACCCAGCGGCCCGATTTGTATAAAGCTGTTGTGGTAGGCGCACCACTATTAGATATGAAACGCTTTTCGAAATTATTGGCAGGCGCTAGTTGGATGGGCGAATATGGCGACCCCAATATACCAGAAGAATGGGCATACATAAAGGAATATTCTCCTTATCATAATTTAAAAAAAGAGACCAAATATCCGGAAGTGTTTTTTGTTACCTCAACAAAAGACGATCGGGTACACCCAGGTCATGCTCGTAAAATGGCTGCAAAAATGAAGTACAACGGTTATCCATTTTTATACCACGAAACTATTGAAGGTGGCCACGGAGGCGCATCTACCAACGAACAAGTAGCAGACAAATGGGCCAGTATTTTCACGTATTTTAATATGAAATTGATGGTTAAGAAATGATACAGAAATAAAACCGGTAAGTTGTTAAACAAAAAAAGCAAGGCTAAAGTAGCCTTGCTTTTTTTATAGTTGTATAAAAATATGGTTATTACTCTACTCCATCTTTCATTTTCTCAACTGCTTCAATAATGTTCATTTGCTCCGTAATCTCCGCATTCTTATCAGTTTGATCTCTTTCATTTTCAACAATGTCTAATTTCGCTTTTTCAATAATTCTAAGGTATTTATCATTATCATCTTTTAAATTTTTAAGATCTTTTTCTAATCTTTTCAGCGCTTTTTCTTCGTCTTCAATTTGCTGTTCTATTGCAAAAACACGCTCTTGTACACCAAAGTCATACATAATTTTTTCAATTAATTCGTGTCCATCAACATTGGCAGAAGTTAAATAACCAGCTTTACCGGCATCATAAAAAGTAGTAACTTCTACACCGTCAGAAACTTCTTTTATACGAGCAAATATATTTACAGCTTCCCCAACCGAAGGTATATTAACACTTTGTGCTAAAATTTCCCCATTTTTATCTAAGTCTGTTTTACCGTTAAAGGCAGATTTGAGATATTTTTTCCAATGCTTTTCAACCTTATTAGCCGAGCCACCTTTTACAAAAACAATATAGCCATTTTGTAGGCCCGTACTCATAGATGCTTCCCCTTCTTCAACAGTAATTTTTTGCTGCATTTGTTCCTTTATATCAGCCATTTTACGAGCTGCTTCCACCGACATTTCTGAGATCTTATTATTGGCAGCACTCTTTTCCTTTTCTTTAATCGGTTTTGCTTTAGGCTTTGCTTTGGGTGTAGCTGCAGGTTCTGTTTTTTCCTTTAATTCTTTTGTTTCTTCTTTTATTCTTTCTTCTACATCATCAATTTGCTCTTCAGCAGCTTTTTTGTCTTTCTTTTTAAACATTCCTTTTTGTGCAAATACTGCATTGGTAGCCAAGCAAGCCACTATAAATAATAATAATAATTTTTTCATTGTAAATAATTTATAATTTAAATGTAGTAATTTTTTTAAAACTAATTAAACATATTATAGGATTAGTTGTTGAGCAAATAGTTTAAAATATTAAATAGTAGAAAAAAAAAGGTTTTTTAGTTTAAGAGAACTTAGTGCGGCGTTATAAAGTTTCTATACCAGTAATTATCGGATAGCCTTGATAGCAGCGACATCCTTTTTTTGCAATGCAGTACAACAAAGGCCACAGCTAATAGTATGTTGCCCACTTATATTAGTAAAGTTACTCTGCCTCTAAAAAATACTATAAAAGGTAAGAACAAGTGAAATTGCTTAGCTAAAAAACATCAATTAATTTTGGAAAATTACAGGACTTTTTTGTTTGTACCAAGCTTTAAAATTGTCCATATATTTCTTTTCAACCTCATTGCGTTTTATTTTTAAAGTTGGTGTTAGCAAGCCGTTTTCTATTGTAAATGGCTCTTTTAACACTACAAAAGCTTCTATATGCTCGTGATGGTCTAAAGTTGGATTTAGCTGTGTGCGGGTATCGGCTAAACTATTTTCTACAGTACTGTTACCTACTGCCAAGCCTTCTTCAGTTAAGGTTATCAGCGCAATTGGCATTGGTATACCGTTACCAATTAACACGCATTGCTCTACATAAGGGTTGCCACATACCGACAGCTCAATGGGCGCTGGTGCAATGTACTTGCCTTTATCGGTTTTAAATAAATCTTTTACCCTACCGGTGATGTACAAAAAGTCTTCACTATCAATTCTACCTTGGTCGCCGGTTCTCAAATAACCATCTACAAATGTTTCGGCAGTTTTATCTGGTTCTTTATAATAACCGTCCATAAGGGCAACATGTTTAATTAGTATTTCGCCTTCTTCGCTTATTTTTACATCAACGTGATTTAAGGGTTGGCCTACTGAACCAATTTTAATACTATCAAATCTGTTTACGTGGCTGTAGCAACAATTTTCGGTCATTGCATAAGCTTCTTGAATGTTTATGCCAATAGATTTAAACCAATCTAATAAAGAAGCAGGTATTGGTGCTGCGCCAGAAAAAATGTTAGTTGCTTCGGTAAGGCCTAAACTATTTTTAATTTTCTTCTTTACTATGCCGCTTATAATCGGAATTTTAAGTAAACGGTTTAATTTCTTTTGCGGCATTTTAGCCCTTATTTTTTGCTGAAACTTATCCCAAATACGTGGTACTGCTAAAAAAGTATTTGGTTGGGCGTGGGAAAGGTTGTCTGCAAAAGTGTCTAAATTTTCTGCAAAAAAAACTTTACCACCACTATATAAACTACCAATTTCTACTAATAAACGTTCTGCTATATGGCAAAGGGGTAAATAGCTAAAAAATTTACCGCCCTCAATTACGCTTATATTGTTAACGGCGTGTGTACCAGCAAACGCAAAGTTGAAGTATTTGTGCATTACTCCTTTTGGCTTTCCAGTAGTACCCGAGGTGTAAATTATAGATGCTAAATTGTTTATCGGGTAAACAGGGCTGCCATCTATAGGTTTATGTTTTGCAGTTAAATCATTCCAATTGGTATAATCTGTTGGCCCCCACAATGGTGTTGAAATTTTAATTATATGATCTGGTATACCAGACTTCATTTCTTTCCACGGGTCAGTATCTAACTTTCCAACAAAAATAGCTTTGGCTTCGCTATGTGTTAATATTTGTGTAACGGTTTTTTCATTTAAGTTGGGGTACATGGGTACCGAAACATAGCCTGCGGCCATTATTGCTAAATCGCTAATTATCCAATAGGCATCATTTTTTGAAAGTGACGCAATTCTACTACCCGGCTCAAAACCATAAGATTGTAGTACACCTGCCATTGCTCTTACTTCGTTGGCTACTTGTTTCCACGTATAGTCAATCCACTTACCATCTTTAGGCTGAGAAAGATATACTTCATTTGGTTTGGTTTGCTCCCACTGCCACAACATTTCTAAGGGGCTTTTTACATCCATTTCTTTTTGCATAGCTAATCAATAAGTTATTTTAAAAATGTAAATTAGTAATTTGTTTATTAAAATAAAAGTGATCTGATTTTTTTAAACTCTTAAACTTAAAAAAAAGAAAGAAAGTGTAACTATTTATTGTTTTTAAACGTTTAACTATCAACATTTGCAAAAATTATCATATTTCAAGTATTTCACACTCCAATATGGTATAATGTTTGTTATTATAATTTATGCAATACGTTAAAGCTCAAAAAAAATGACGTCAAAAAAAATATTATTTTTTTGGTTTTTCAGTTTACCGCTAATATTGTTTGCTCGTTTTGATAACTCTGGTAATGATATTAGGTGTTCAGAAATTGAGCAACTTTTAGAAGCTGCTACAGTCACCGAATCCAAACTTAGCGATGACTATACAAAAGTACTTTGTAATGAATTTATAGAACTTGACTGCAATGATAAGGTTTTAGCCTATAATTTATTAGGCCACATTATGTATAACAATTCTATGCTTTCGGAAGCAAAGGCATTGTTAATTAAGGCCGAAGAAGTTTACAGGGAAGAAAACAGCAAACTAAAACACTACTCCATTAATCAAAATTATTTGGCCCAAGTTGAAATTATTGAAAAGGATTATGAATCGGCTTTAGTACACCTTAATAAATCAAAAAGAATAGCTATTGCAATAAATAACAATCAACTTTTATCTTTTGCCTTGCTCAATTTAGGTTTATTAAATTTAGAAACGGGGAAATTAGAAAAGGCGGAAAAATTTTTACGAAAAACACTTTCTATTAAAACCAATATTAAAGAGCATAAAGGTTATGCATATTTAAATTTAGCACGTATTTTTTTACAGCAAGATAAAGTTTTTGAAGCTTTCGAAATGTCGAAAGCCTCAAAAGAAGTTTGGCAAAGCTTAGGCCATAAAAAAGGACTTTATTTTACTTCATTTTTACAATCAGAAATACTTTGGTCAACAGGTGAATACGATACCGCTTTGGAGGTTTTAATAGCGGGCAGAAAAATTGGCCAAGCAGGCGGAATAGGTCTTTGTATGGGAGAAAACTATAAGGCAGAAGCATTTATACATAAAATGAAAGGCAATGTTAATGATGAAATAGAAGCTCTGAAAAAAGCACTGGTTTATTATGACGAATTGGAATTTGAGGCATTAGCAGCTGCTACTTTACGGATGTGCAAAATTAGCGATATTGCAAATTATGACGAAGTTGTAGGGGCGCTTTTGGGTGTTATAGAAAATTTAAAAAAGAATAGCCAAGAAAATACCAAAAGACAACTAACCAAAGAGGTAAGATTAGAAAAAGAAATTGAAAATATAGAAGCCAAAACAAGAAAGCAATTTGCAGTAATGGGCGGATTGTTTGTTTTTCTGCTACTTATTGCCATTTTTTTAATTAGAATATTTACCCAAAACAAAAAAATTAAATTGTTAAACGATGAGTTGCACAATTCAAAACAAAAAATTGAGGCCCAAATGGATTTGTTAGAAGTGCGCAATGAAGAATTGAAAAATTTTGCTTACGTAGCCTCACACGATTTAAAATCACCTCTAAAAACAATAAGCTCATTTACTAACTTAATTGAAATGAAACTTAACGGCCAAGCAGACAAAGTACGGCCCTATCTCCACTATGTGAAAAGTACCACAGACAATATGTCGCAAATGATTAGCGATTTGCTTAGCCACGCCACTACCGAAAACAAACTTAACTTGGTTCCGATAAGTTTTGGTAAAATAATTAAAACGGCATTAAACAACCTAAATGCTGAAATTGAAAAAACCAAAGCAAAAATATCTGTTAATAATACAGAAGAAGACACCATTATTTGTGATGAAATACAAATGATAGGTGTTATACAAAATATGGTGAGTAATGCAATTAATTACGCCAAACCGAACAGCGTTCCAGTTATAGAAATAACTACTAAAAATGACGATAACACCTTTACACTTATTATAAAAGATGATGGTATTGGTATAGACCCTAAGTACCATTCGAAAGTATTTGTGATGTTTAACCGGTTGAAAGAAAAGAAAGAAGTTGCAGGCACTGGTATTGGCTTAGCAACTTGTTTAAAAGTAATACAACTGCATAATGGAAATGTTGAACTAAATTCAGCTCCAGAAAAAGGCGCAGAATTTGTTATTCAGTTACCCATAATGGTTGACGAAATAGCATTAAATTAATATTAATATGTTAATAATATTCTGAAAGCCAGCCCCAATTTTTTTAAAATAGAAGGATTTCTTTTGTTTGATCAGGTTTAGCAAGGCTTTTACTTTTTGAGTTTTATAGACATATCGGCTTTAGCCTTTATTAGAAAAGGCTTTTAAAGATGCAAACCCATATTGTTCAGTTTCAACAGCTATTTCATCCGCTTATTTAAAAATCTAATTTTTATAAACGAGTTTTAATAACACCAAAAATTCTTTTCTTTATGATGCTTGTGTAGGTGCATTTCCCAAGGTTTTAATACCGTTTTTATTTCAACTCATTATTAATTAAAGGTATAAAAGGAAAGTTTTATAAATTAAGAAATAAAAAAAAGACCGAACCCTAACAGCCCGATCTTTTCAATATTTTATTTGCCTATTATATAATGCTAACTCCTAAGTATTATCCATTTTAATTTTATTTAAAGCACTACCCGCCTTAAACCATTCTATCTGCAAATCATTATAAGTATGGTTTACCTCAAAAGTATCTATACTGCCATCGGCATGTGTTAACTCAACGGTAAGCGGTTGGCCTTGGGTAAATTCGGTTAAGCCTTTAATGGCAACGTCATCATCTTCTTGTACTTTATCATAATCAGCAGGGTTAGCAAAAGTTAAACCTAACATGCCTTGCTTTTTTAAATTGGTTTCGTGTATCCGTGCAAACGATCTTACAATAACGGCTCGCACGCCCAAAAAACGAGGCTCCATTGCAGCGTGTTCTCTACTACTGCCTTCGCCATAATTTTCATCGCCAAAAATTACCGAACCAATACCAGCAGCTTTGTAAGCACGGGCCGCATCGGGTGTTTTTTGTCGCTCACCAGTTATTTGGTTTTTTACTATACCCACTTCTTCACCAAAATAATTGACACCGCCAATTAGCATATTATTACTAATGTTATCTAAATGGCCACGGTATTTTAACCAAGGGCCTGCCATACTAATATGATCGGTTGTACATTTACCTTTAGCTTTCATCAACACTTTCATACCTGTTAAATCAGTACCTTCCCAGGGGGCAAAAGGGCTTAACAATTGCAAACGCTCGCTTTGTGGGTTCACCGTTACGGTTATGGCACTTCCGTCTTCTGCGGGGGCTTCATAGCCGCTGTCTTTTACATCAAAACCTTGTGGTGGCAACTCTAAACCGGTGGGTGCATCTAACTTCACTTCTTCTCCATCTTTGTTAATCAAACTATCGGTTAATGGGTTAAAGCCCAAGTCGCCTGCTATGGCCATAGCCGTTACAATTTCGGGTGAAGCTACAAAAGAATGTGTTTTTGGATTGCCATCATTGCGTTTACTAAAGTTACGGTTAAATGATGTTATAATAGAATTGGCTTGGTCTGGATTGTCGTTATGGCGTGCCCATTGCCCAATACAAGGGCCACAAGCATTGGCCAAAACTACGCCACCAATAGTTTCTAATTTACCTAACTGCCCATCACGCTCTGCGGTAAAACGAACTTGCTCGCTACCCGGTGTAATGGTAAATTCCGATTTCAATTCCAATTTTTTATCAATAACCTGTTGTGCTATTGAGGCCGACCGTTCTAAATCTTCGTAACTGGAGTTGGTGCAAGAACCAATTAAACCAACTTCTAATTTTTGTGGCCAACCGTTTTCTTGTACTGCTTTTTTAAACTGGCTAATAGGCCAAGCTAAATCGGGTGTAAAAGGGCCGTTAATATGTGGCTCCAATTCATCTAAATTAATATGAATAACTTGGTCAAAATATTTTTCTGGATCTGCATATACTTCTGGGTCGCCGTTTAGGTGTTCTTCAATTTCGTTGGCCATTTCTGCAATATTTGCTCTATCGGTGTTGCGCAGGTAACGGGCCATTGCCTCTCCATAACCAAACAATGAGGTAGTTGCTCCAATTTCTGCACCCATGTTACAAATAGTACCCTTACCAGTACAGCTAATGTTTTGCGCACCTTCGCCAAAATATTCTAAAATTGCGCCTGTTCCACCTTTAGCAGAAACAATACCAGCTACTTTTAATATAACATCTTTACTGGCCGTCCAACCGTTGAGCTTGCCTGTTAAATGCACGCCAATTAATTTCGGCATCGCCAATTCCCAGGGCATGCCTGCCATTACATCAACGGCATCTGCTCCGCCAACGCCAATTGCTATCATACCTAAACCACCTGCGTTAACGGTGTGGCTATCGGTACCAATCATCATACCGCCCGGAAATGCATAGTTTTCTAACACCACTTGATGAATAATACCTGCACCAGGTTTCCAAAAACCAACGCCGTATTTATCACTCACCGATTCTAAAAAATCGTAAACTTCTTTGTTAACATCTAAGGCGGTTTTTAAATCTTCGGCGGCACCTGTTTTGGCCTGTATTAGGTGATCGCAATGTACCGTACTGGGCACGGCTACTTTGGCTTTACCAGCTTGCATAAATTGTAGCAAAGCCATTTGTGCGGTTGCATCTTGCATAGCTACTCTATCGGGGTCAAAATCTACATAAGCCTTTCCTCTTTCGAAAGGTGTTTCTGGAAAATTGTTATTATACAAGTGCGTATATAATATTTTCTCGATTAGGGTTAATGGTCGGTTTAGCAATTTACGTGCTTTCGCCACACGTTCTGGGTAGCGTGCATAAACTGCTTTAATCATATCAATATCAAAAGCCATAGGCAAAATTTGTTTGGTTCACTATTATCAACTAAATAAGGGCGATATAAGTTTGCAAAGATAAGGATTTTTTGAGTGTTTTTTGAATTACTGATTTGAAGCTTGAACTGCCATGCTGCAAGAACCTTTTAGCAGATAGGAAATTATTTTGAAGGAGTGAAATTTTTAAACCAGCCCCAATTACATCTGATACCACTTGTGTAACCCAATAAAAAATGTATCAAACATTTTAATCAGTAAATCATACTCACTCAATAAACTTATCTCTTTTTTAAAATGTTTTTTCCTACTTCATAATTACTAATAAAATAATAGCCTAACTTTGTTTTCTAATTATTTTATAAGATGGTTGACATAACTGCTCCAAAAAAACAACATAGGAAAAAACCAAGCTGGTTGCGAGTAAAATTGCCTACTGGCGAAAACTTTAAAAAAGTACGCAGTTTGGTTGATGAACACAAACTGCATACTATTTGCGAAAGCGGTAGTTGCCCCAATATGGGCGAATGTTGGGGTGCAGGCACGGCTACATTTATGATATTGGGTAATGTTTGTACTCGCTCTTGCAGTTTTTGCGCCGTAAAAACTGGCCGGCCAACCGAGTTAGATGTGGAGGAACCTAAACGTGTTGCAGAAGCAATAAAGTTAATGGGTGTAAAACATGCAGTAATTACTTCTGTAAATCGTGATGAGCTGAAAGACCGTGGTGCGCAAATTTGGTACGATACCGTGCGTAATATAAAAACGCTAACACCACAAGTTACTATTGAAACCTTAATACCCGATGTTAAAGCCAATTGGGAAGCCTTGGAATTAATGATTAATGCAGGGCAAGAAGTGGTTTCGCACAATATGGAAACAGTAGAACGATTGTATCGCCTAGTTCGTCCGCAAGCAAAATATTACAGAAGTTTAGAGCAAATACAACGCACCAAAGCATTTAACAAACGCACCAAAAGTGGCATAATGGTGGGTTTGGGCGAAACGCAAGATGAAGTATTTAAAATAATGGATGATTTAGTGGAACACGGATGTGATATTTTAACCATTGGTCAATACTTACAGCCTACCAAAATGCACTTAAATGTTGCAGCATTTATTACTCCCGAAACTTTTGAAATGTATAAAGAAGTAGGCTTACAAAAAGGTTTGTTGTATGTTGAAAGTGGGCCGTTGGTGCGCTCATCGTATCATGCGGAAAAGCATGTTTTTTAAAATGTTTGTTTTTGATAAGATAAAAAATAAATAAGTATTAGCAGACATAAAAACCACCCTAGCCTAACTGATAATGGTTAGAAGTAAACAAGTATGCTGTAGCTTTGGGTAATGTAGAAAAAAATTTCTGACGATTTGAAAAAACATTATTTTCGAAACAAAATTTCATTCTTACTTTTTGCCAAACAAACAACCTTTTCTACTTTCTTTTAAGCCCAAGTATTCTATGCGTTCTTTTATTAGTTGAGCAACATCTACCAAAGTACCATCTAATTTTGAGGCTACTTCTAACAACAAATATTTTTTGCTATGGTATTTAAAATAGATAGCCTGGCCTGTTTCCAATTTCACGCTGCTGTCTGAATTTGGCGATAAATTAGGATTCATCACCCCAGAAATTTTTAATGGAATGGATTTTAAAGATGAATTGTGTAAGGTGAAAGCAACTGTGCCATCAATACCAAAAGCAGCAGATGAAATACTGAGGGAGAGCAAAAGGATTATTGTTTTCATATTATTATCTTGTGTTAAAAAACAGGTAGCGTATAATTTTAGTTTGTGTATTGATGCGCTTTAAATTTAATTGTTATACAATTTAATATCTGTTAGGCTTTTAGAAATGACATTTCTTTGAGAAATGTCATTTCTAAAAACACCGTCCACATAATACATATTTCCTTTTTTTGTAGTATCTTAGGTAGTAGGATAACGTTTCTTTCACCTTAATTAAAATTAAAAATGTCATTTTTTCAAAAAATTTCATTTCTCCAAACCTAATTGTTAACCACGCATTTGTGGGAAACACAAATGCCTAAACTACTAAATTTATGTTCGTGATCTTACTACAATCTAAAAATGACATTTCTTTGAGAAATGTCATTTTTCAAAACCAATCCAAAAATGTCATTTTTCGAAAAAATGTCATTTTTAAAAACCAAACTAAATATGACATTTTACCAAAAAATGTCATATTTTCCCTAATCATAATCCTTTTATTGACGTGCCAAGCCCTCTTTGCCCAAACCTCCATCAACCAACCCAACCATCCTTTACATTATGGTGCGGAATTTAACACCTACAATGGCAACCTGTTTTATGAACGAACGGATTTTTACATTCCTTCAGCAGGCATGGCATTGGATATGAGTTTTCATTACAACTCGATAAGAGATACTTTAAATACAGGCTATGGTTTCGGTTGGACTTTTAAATCCAACATTTATTATGAACAAAATGCCGAAGGCAATATCACTATTCACAGAGGCGATGCACGCAAAGAAAACTACACTTTGGATAATGGAATGTACACACCAGAAACCGGTACTTTTAATTCTGTACAGTTTTCAAACGACACGTTAAAAGTTACTACCAAATATGGACAAGTTTGCGAATTTGGAAATCTTAGCCACAAAAAAATTACGAAAGAAAGCGACCTCAATGGTAATTATTGTTTGTTTGAATACAATCCGAATGGCCATCTTACCAAAATAACAGACAGCTATGGTAAAACCATTGAACTAACATGGAACAACGACTTGCTCCAAAGCCTAACCGATTTAAGTATTCCCGAAAAGGAACGTTCGTGGCAATACGAATACACGAATAATTATCTTACCCAAGTTATAAACCCCGAAGGTTTTATTTGCCGCTACGAATATAGCAATGGCTTACTGAGCAAGTTGATTGATGAAAATGGAAACGCTGCCGATATTGCTTATCGACCCAACAAATCTTTACAATCATTTATCACTACCGAAACCGAACATCAGTTTGAATATGACATCAGCAATTTATTTGCACCTAAAACGGTAGTGAAAGAATTGGTGGAAGCCGAATATCAAACTACCACTTATACTTACGACGATCAAAAAAGGATTACTGCTAAAGAAGGTAACTGTTGTGGTTTTCGCTTTGAATATGAATACGATCCGGCAACAAATCAAATCAGCCTGATTAGAGATGCCAATGGGCAGGAGCAAACTTTTGTTTATAATGCCAAGGGCGATGTATTGCAAGAAATTGATGAGTTGGGCAATGCTATTATTTACACGTACACCAATCAGCACCAAATTGAAGTGATGCTTGATAGAAAGGGCAATAAAACACGATACGAATACAATGCAAAGGGCGATGTTACGGCTACACATTATCCGCTCGGCATTAGCATTTACCAAACTTTTAACAATGATGGAACGGTGGCAACAAGCACCAATGGACGGGGATTTACCACTCAATTTTTTTATGACCAATATGGTTATCTCGACTATTCCGTAAATGCGGTTGGCGATACGATGCATTATCGCTACGATGCCAGGGGCAACAAACTGGAGCACTCAGATTACAAAGGAAATTATCACCGCTTTGCCTACAATCAATTGGATTGGTTAGTGGCAGATACTTCGGCTGCGCCATTTAATTATGTCACCACTTATGAGCACGATAAGATTGGCAACCTCACCAAAATTAATTTACCCAAGGGCAATTGGGTGGCGACTGAATACGATGCCATTTATCGTACCACAAAAACCATACAGCCTTATAGAAAGGTGAACCAGCTTTTTTACAATGAACGCAATCTGACCAAAACCATTGACCCACGTGGATTTGAAACACGCCATACTTATGATGGTCGAAATTTATTGATTAAAACAGAAATCCAAATTGATACTGCCAATTACATCAGCACTTATGCTACCTATGATGATGAAGGATTGGTTTTATCGGACACCGATGGAAACGGAAACGTGACTTTTTATGAGTATACCAAAAGAGATGAGCTTGAAAAAGTGATTGCTCCACAAGGCAGAATTAGTCAGTTTTTTTATGATGAAAATGGTTTGAGCACTTCAAGTATTGATGCCAATGGTTACACTACACGGATGGAATATGATTCGCTAAACCGGCTGGTCCGAAGTTACAATGCCCTTGATGATTTTGTAGAAATGCAATATGACAAAAACAACAATGTAATAGCGGTGTATGATGAAATGGCTTTTCGCGATGCTACGGTTTACGACCCCTTAAATCGCCCAGTTGAAATGTACAATGCAGTTAATAATTTAATAATGAGCTACGAGTACGATGCCAACAGCAATCTGGTTCGCACTACCGATGCCAACAAAGTAGTGAGCGAATC
>ENA-ORXM01002135-ORXM01002135.1-marine-metagenome-genome-assembly--contig:-NODE-2135-length-24427-cov-8.397823_pt1 | contig 24427 bp, 20 predicted proteins | sample MGYA00237867_ERZ511480 | MGnify/ENA primary metagenome ERZ511480 (study PRJEB26309, sample SAMN06266103) | marine metagenome | isolation source: Algal blade | place: United Kingdom:Sidmouth, United... | reverse complement strand
ACTGCCGATGATACAATTTTGGATGGAGAGGCAGAAATTGGAGATACTTTTACTTACAAAGATTATGGTCGAAAAATCATCATTAAGCAGGTAGAAGAATATCGAGTAAAAGAACTCTTAAAGTTGATTAATCAAAATCAAAAAACTTTAGTGTTTTGTGCAACTCAAGTTCATGCGGCATTGTTAAGAGATTTGATCAATCAAAATTCAGAAAGCACGAATAGTAATTATTGTCATCGAGTCACTGCAGATGATGGCAAAAAAGGAGAAGAGCATCTTCGAGACTTTCAAGACAATGAAAAAGCCATTCCAACTATTCTTACGACTTCTCAGAAGTTAAGCACTGGTGTAGATGCACCAGAGATAAGAAATATCGTATTGCTTCGTCCTGTAAATTCTATGGTAGAGTTCAAACAAATCGTAGGTCGTGGAACACGATTATTTGATAGCAAAGACTATTTCACTCTATTTGATTTTGTGAAAGCTCACGAACATTTTAAAGATCCAGAATGGGATGGTGAACCAGAACCACCAACAGATACTGGCGGCGGTGGCTATCCTCCATCAGATCCACCTGACGGTGTGGATGACCCACCTGTAGACTATGTATGTAATGAATGCAAGAATGATCCATGTGTTTGTGATAATCCACCAAAGAAGATCATCAAGATTACACTATCTGACAACAAAGAAAGAGAAATCGACTCTACAGTAAAAACGACATTTTGGGATCCATCTGGAAAGCCGATCTCCTCAACTGAATTCATCGAACAACTTTTTGGAGATATTCCTAAGTTCTTCGAAAGTGAAGATGAACTTAGAAAGATGTGGAGTATTCCAAGTACAAGGAGAAAACTTATTGAGGAATTGAATGATAAGGGCTATACAAATGACCAATTAAACGACTTAAGGAAACTGGTACAAGGAGAAGATAGTGATTTGTTTGATGTATTGAGTTATGTCGCTTACCATAAGAACCTAGTGCCCAGAATAGAAAGAGCATCAAGAGCGAAACTGCAAATCATGGACTACGATGTCAAGCAACAAGAATTTCTAAACTTCGTCCTGGAGCAATACGTCCGTGATGGAGTAAATGAATTGGACGACAAGAAACTTCCTGAATTGCTTGAACTCAAATACAAAGCAATAGCAGACGCCAAAAGAGAATTAGGAAACATAAAGTCAATAAGAGAAAACTTCATTGGCTTTCAAAAGAAATTATACGAAGAAAAAGCGGGATAAAGGCAATCCATTTGCAGCACACTGCCGTCCTAGTTCCTGCGGGCGACAGAGAGCTACAAGCGATCCCACGAAAAAGAAACGATGAGTATAAAAATGAAGCAAAGCTAACAAGGAGTGCTAATAGCTAACACAGCATATGCAGAATCCGGTATGTCGATATTATATATATTACAATGATCTTAACCATAATGTTTTCTGGACTATATAATCATCCGTACCTTCGGGCCTGATAATAATCTCTGATAAATTAAAACCAGATCTATCCAAAAAATTATAATTAGAATATTAAGTACGATCATTAACTCAGTGTCTACTACATTTCCTTGGCTAGGCAGGAAATTAGTTTTTGCCATATTTCAGATCCCTAAGAAGAAAAAATCGAATGCCAGTCGAATCGAATTTATAGAAAAAACAAATACGAACTACTACGAACAAAACGGAAAGAAGCAAGCACTTTTCCATTGGCCTGGTACAGGCAAAAAGGTATTGCTCTTACATGGATGGGGCAGTGATACTGGAAGATGGAAACTATTCGCTCCCCTACTTCTAGAACAAGGATATGATGTATATGCTGTAGATGCTCCTGGCCATGGTAAATCTAGCGGCATCTTTTTTAATCCTAAGGCCTATGCGGAATCCATAAAACCTATTGTCGAAAAGTATAAAATCAACTATCTTATAGGACACTCAGCAGGTGCCTATACTACGATATACTATTGCTCCACTTTCGTCCATAAACTAGAAAAAATTGTAGCGCTCGCTCCCACCTATGACCTTAATGATGTTATCAATGGAATGAAAAAAATGCTTAGCCTAAATGATAAATCCATACAATTACTGAAACTGGAATTCCAACATGTATATGGTGCACCCATAGAAAGATATAGAGCAGACGAACTAGCAAAAAATATAAAAACAGAATCCTTACTTATTCATGATGAAGATGACAAAATTCTACCGATCACTGGTAGTGATTCACTTGCAGCATCATGGAAAAATGTAAAATATATGCGCACTCAAAAATTAGGACATGGACTCAATAATAGGATATTATACAATTCGATTCTAGAATTTATAAAATAGGCTCATGAAAAAATCGTGGAAAGCGAAACTATGCAAAGGAGAAAGTGCAATATGGGGACACTACGTAATAGTCCCCGAGACTATAGCCAAAACTTTTCTGGATAAAAAAATAAAAAGAGTTATCTGCACTATAAATAATGAAATAAAAATTCATGCAGCACTCATGCATAAAAAAAATCAACACACCTTTATCAACATAAATAATGAAATTAGAAAAAGATTTCACCTAGAAATAGGATCTATTGTATCGCTAGAAATACAAGAAGACGAGAGCAAGTACGGTATGACTTTCCCAGAAGAAATGAAAGAGCTTATGCATCAAGACCCTGAAGGAGACGCTGTCTTCCACAAGCTTACACCAGGAAGACAAAGAAGCTTGTTGTATCTAATTTCTAAACCTAAAACCTCTGAATCCCGACTAAAAAAAGCGTTGGTAATTTTAGATTATCTTAAAGCAACAGGCGGGAAATTAGATTTTAAAGAATTAAATATTGCTTTTAAAGCATCAAAATTCTAATTCTTATTACTTAAGCTTTTTACATAGCCGAATACGATCAACCCCTGAGCCATCATATAGCTAAGCATAATAATAAAATCTGCTTTCCACAGCTTAGTCCTGAATTTATTTATCCCAAGATAGCTATCAGAAAATACAAAAAGTAAAACGCCCCAGAAAACTAGCTTGTACCCAGGAACCTTCCATCTTATGATACCCGTAATAGCCATAGCCAGAATAGATATAGAATAGAACAGAATAGGTATTCTAAGTCCACCAGAATGATTCCATAAAATTACGTTAAGCAGTAGAGCTGTTGCAGAGACCGCGATGATTTTATTCAGCTCTCTCATAACACCTATTCCTTTCTGTTTATAAAAAGTATAAGCGTACAAAATCTGCATGATAAAGAAGGAGGCTATGCCACACAAAAAATATTGTTCTCCTTCTTGCAATAAAAATACATCTCCAATCAAAGCGAAAATAAGTGCTGAGAAAAAGAGTGAAAATTCAGAACTTCGTGAAAAATTATTTGCTAGCACCATCACCATCAGTGTCACCATTACTAATGGCTTAGAAAGAAATCTAAAGGGTAAGTCTAACAAGATGACAGCTAATTCGACACAGCAAACAAGTACATATAGCGCTACATATTTTTCAGTCTTCATGGCTTAGTTTTACATGCTCCTGATGATTTTCTAGAATTGCTTTAGCAATTCTCTGACCATCCATACATGCGGAAAGTATGCCACCAGCATAACCTGCTCCTTCGCCACAAGGATAAAGATTAGCTACCTGAGGGTGAAGACAAGTAGCTCTATTTCTAGGGATTTTTATCGGACTACTTGTCCTAGACTCCACTGCGATAATATTAGCCTTATGGGTTATGTATGCTGGTACTTTCAGTCCTATCTGCCTCAGTCCTCTGATCAATCTTTTCACGACAAACTCAGGAAGTATCTCGTGTAGATCGGCAGGAAATAAACCTGGTATATAAGAACTAGGATTCAGTGCTGATGAAGATTTCCTGGCTAGAAAATCAGTAAGCCTCTGCGCAGGAGCAGCCTGAGAACCATCTCCCGCACTGAACACTTTCTGCTCTACTTCTTTCTGAAAATCTAGAGATTTGAATGTTCCTGTAAACCCGTGAACTTCTAATTCCTCACAAGAGATAGAGGTTACAAAACCACTGTTAGCATAAGGAGAATCTCGTCTAGAAAGACTCATACCATTGACTACTATTTCTCCTGGTGCAGTGGCTGCAGGTACGACTAGACCCCCTGGGCACATACAAAACGAAAATACACCTAGATCATCTACCTGAGTTGTCAGCTTATAGGAAGCAGCAGGCAGATTCAGCTCTCTTTGTTCCTGCCCATATTGAATAAGATCTACTAATGGCTGAGGATGCTCTATTCTTACGCCTATGGCAAAATCTTTAGCTTTTATTTCTATTTCGTTTTTGTCTAAGAGATAGAAGATGTCCCTGGCAGAATGTCCTGTAGCAAGTACGAGCGTGTCCACCTGTATCGTCTTTCCATCAGCAAGTATAATAGATGTAATTTTTCCTTCATCTAATTGAATATCCACTAGCTTTGACCCAAAGTGTATCTCACCTCCATAATTTTCTATGGTTTCCCTTATAGATTGAATAATACCTGGCAACTTATTAGAGCCAATATGCGGATGCGCATCTATCAGAATATCTTCCTTAGCGCCATGCTCTATTAGTAGTTTCAATACCTTTTCTATATTACCTCTTTTTTGTGAGCGAGTATACAACTTACCATCAGAATAGGTTCCTGCCCCACCTTCTCCAAAACAATAGTTAGAGTCTGGGTTGACGATACCTTCTTGTTGTATTGCTTTCAGATCCCTACGTCTGGCTCTCACGTCTTTACCCCTTTCTATAATTATAGGTTTGTATCCGAGCTGTATCAGTTCTAGAGCAGCAAAATATCCTGCTGGTCCTGCTCCTATGATATGCACGACTGGTGCACTTGTAACCGAACTAAAAGTAGATAGTATTGTGGTAGCAGCTGAGAAGTCTTCCCCTATCTTATATTCGATTCTCAATAGATAAAAAGCTTGTCGTTGTCGTGCATCTATAGACCTTCTGATAATTCTCCAGTAAAGCTTATGATGATCTTTTGTCCTAGATTTCTTTCTTACTCTGGATGCTATGTAGGTAAGGTCATCTATCTGATCAGGTAGTATTTTTAGTTCTACTATTTTTTCCATAAGGTCTTAAGCAATTGCATTTCTAATTTTGCTTATCTGGCTCAGAAGATCATCTAGTTTTTCTAGATGGAGCATATTAGCACCATCCGATTTTGCATTAGCTGGGTCAGGGTGTGTTTCTATAAAAAGTCCATCCACTCCTACGGCTACCGCTGCTCTAGCTATCGTAGAAATCATCTCAGGGTTACCTCCTGTTACTCCACTAGATTGGTTGGGCTGCTGCAAGGAGTGCGTACAATCCATAACGACTGCTTTAGCGTACGCTTGCATGATGGGAATAGATCTATAATCTACCACTAGATCCTGGTAGCCAAATGATGTACCTCTTTCTGTCAATAGAACATTATCGTGCTTACTATTTACTTTTTCTACTGCAAATTTCATAGACTCCGCAGACATAAATTGGCCCTTCTTGATATTTACAATTTTTCCCGTTTCGGCAGCGGCAAGTAATAATGAAGTTTGTCGGCAAAGGAAGGCTGGAATTTGTAAAATATCTACATATTCTGCCGCTTTAGCAGCTTCTTGTTCTGTATGAATATCTGTCGTTACAGGAATGCACAGTTCATCTCTTATTTCACCTAGAATTGCCAAAGCCTCTTTATCTCCTATACCTGTAAATGAATTTAATGCTGATCTATTCGCTTTTCTGTAAGAACCTTTAAAGATGTAATGAATTCCATACTTATCGCAAAGATCTTTCACTTTGCGAGCTATGAGCATGGGCGTCTCACTATCTTCGATCGCACATGGTCCACTGATGAGAAATAACTGATCTCCAAATAATATATCTGACATAGAATCTTTCATATTATAAAGGTAGTATTCTACGCTGTCTAATCTAAATTAATTCTTAGATCTTGACTATGACTCCCACTTCCGATAGAAGTCACTATTTACTTTTTATTTTATGAAAAATTTAGAAATAGGCATGGATCATAATTCGGACTATTATTCTTCTTAACGACCATTATACAACATCTATAATAACAAGAATACCTAATAAATAAATTTTAATACCGTTTATGAAAATAAATTAAAATTATTACTTTTGAGTATAAAGACAATATGTGTAAAGTAGCTGACAAAAAAACTGTCATTTTGAATAAGGATTTTCTTCATATATGGTGTCTTATTAGTAGAATCCGTAAAGAAAAAGGGTGTTAAGGTTGTTTGCTGTCTGTGTTAATCTCAGGCAGCAACTTTTTTTTGTACCCATTCTAGCTTATTATCCTATTTTCTCTATCGTTTATCTAATTTCTATACTTCATGAGTCTAATAATATGCTAATTTGTCCTTGTAAATATGATTCTAGGAAGTATGTAGAGACAATTGACACAATTGACATAAAAATAGAAATAGGAATTAAGCAACTGTCTGTCCATGAATATCAGCTATACATACAGAGAGAAAAGTAAAATTGACATAAAAACATGGCTCTTTTTTCTACTCAAAACTAGCTAGTTAAAGAAGAACTATCTTAATCAGCTGTGACATCATCATTTATTAGGTCACTTCATCAATAGAATCATAGATAAGCTAATAACTAAATTGTACCTTTGCACTCATTTTACAATAGTCTAGATTCATGGAAAAACAACAAGGGATAGGAGTCGTATTATTATTTCTGTTACTTACGGGAATGTTATTTTTCAACGCTCCTTCTACAGAAGAAGTAGAAAAGCAACAAAGAATTAAGGATTCTATAGAAAATAGCAAGGCGATATCAGATTTTGATGCTAAGCTTGCTGTAAAGGAAATCCAACTTCCTGATTCAGTCCAAATTGCGCAGCGCAGTGAAAAATTCGGTGATCTATCTACCTATGCTAGTGGCACGGAAGAGATAACAGTCATAGAAAACGATCATATAAAACTAGAATTAAGTAATAAAGGTGGTTATATCAAAAATGTAACCCTGAAGGATTATAATAAGATAAGTGATGGCCCAGACAAGGAGGAACTCATAACAAAAGTCCAGTTACTTAATGATCCCAGGAACAGATTTGAATATCTACTTCCAGATCCCGTAAAGGGAGAGATCAGTACAACGGATTTATTTTTCGAAACCGAAAAAATAACTAACGGCGTGAAGTTCTCTATCAATACAGGGAATGGCAGAAAATTCGAACAGATCTACAAGCTTACTGGCAAAGATTATCTTGTAGATTATAATATTATGAGTCAAGGTTATCAGAACGATAAAGGACTGAAGCTAAGGTGGAAAAACTATCTCGACAAAATAGAGAAAAATGTAAATTTCGAAAAATACTACGCCACTGTTTATTACAAACCTGTGGACGAAAGTTCAGATTATTGTAGCTGTAGAGGAGATGATGTAGAGGAATTAGAAGGAGAAAAACTAGAATGGGTGTCTCATGTACATCAGTTTTTCAACACAAGTCTGATGAGTTCCTCTAGACCATTTGTGGGTACAGAGATGACAACGGAGATGTTACCTGAAGATGACAAAAGCTTCAAGGTAGTAAGTTCTACTATGCATATTCCTGTAGACAATGGAAGTCCATTCGCGATGCAAATGTATTTAGGTCCTAATGAATTCAATATTCTGAAGGATATGGATAATGGACTAGAAGAAATAATTCCTTTTGGACGAAGTATTTTTGGGACGATCAACAGATGGGTTATTAGACCATCTTTTAATTTCCTGTCTAAATTTATAGGTTCTAAAGGAATTGTTATAATCGTATTGATATTCATTATCAAGATGTTGCTCTATCCACTTACTTATAAAATGTTACATTCTCAGGCGAAGATGGGCGCTCTAAAACCTGTGGTAGAAAAAAGTAAAGAGAAGTTTAAAGATGAGCCACAGAAGGCACAGATGGAAACGATGAAAGTCTATCGAGAGTATGGTGTCTCCCCCCTAGGAGGCTGTATGCCTATGGTGGTGCAGATGCCTATATGGTATGCCCTGTTCAGGTTTTTTCCCGCCTCTATTACGTTCAGGCAAGAAAGTTTTCTATGGGCTAGTGATCTATCATCATATGATGTGATCTATAATCTACCATTTACGATTCCTGCCTTTGGTTCACATATCAGTCTATTTACAATATTATGGGCCGTATCCACACTGATATACACGTATTATAATACAAAGCATATGGATATGTCAGCTAATCCAGCCATGAAGTATGTGCAGTATATGATGCCTGTTATGTTTTTAGTATTCTTTAACAATTATGCTTCTGGACTAACGTGCTATATGTTTTTCAGTAACCTGTTTAACATTATCCAGACGGTGGTGACAAAGAAATATGTCTTCGATGATGACAAGTTGCTCGCCGAACTAGATATCCAGAAACAAAAGCCCAAGAAAAAGGGCGGCTTCCAGTCCCGACTAGAAGAGGCTATGAAACAGCAGCAGGAAATACAGAAAACCAAAGGGAAGAAAAAATAACTTATGGATAGGCCTGTAGCGGTTCTGGGATCTGGTAGTTTCGGTATTACCATAGCAAAGATGCTCGCTAAAAAAAGCGACGTTCTCATATATACTCGTAGGCAAGAAAACATAGATAAGATCAATGATGAGCATTCTATATTAGGAACAGAATTACCTAAGAATATTGTTGCTGATACAGACTTAGAGAAAATAGCTAGGTCCTGCAATGTGATTTTTCCGATAGTGCCGTCAGCAAGTTTCAGGCAGGTAATGCAGAATATTGCGCCCTTTGTAGGTCCATCCCACTTTATAATACACGGTACTAAAGGACTAGACATACTAGAACGTAAAAACGAATTCCAGTCTACGAGAGATCTGCTTATGACGATGTCTCAGGTAATAACAGATGAGACATCAGTACTACGAGTAGGTTGTCTAGCTGGTCCTAACCTCGCAAGAGAAATCCTAGATGGGCAACCAGCAGCGGCGGTAGTCGCATCACAATTCCAAGAAGTGATAGATATAGGGAAAAAGCTACTGACTAATGAGCAGTTCTATGTATTCGGATCTAATGATATACTAGGTGTTGAGTTATCAGGTGCCTATAAGAATATTATCGCCATCGCAGCAGGAATGCTGAACGGCAAGGGTTTTGGTCAGAATATGCAATCTATTCTTATCACAAGAGGACTGAGAGAAATGATCATACTTGGGAAGTCACTAGGTGCCACTCATATGGCGTTTCTAGGTGTTGCTGGCATAGGAGATCTGATTGCTACCTGTACCTCAGATAATAGTAGGAACTATAGTTTTGGGAAAAGATTAGCACTAGGAGAAACTCAGGAAGATATTATCAATACATCTGAGGTAGTAGAAGGGGTACGAACGCTAGGTCTTGTGCAGAAATTATCTGATGAACTAGGACTGCTGTTACCTATTACTAATGTTATCCATAGGGTCGTTTTTGAGGGACTTACAATAGAGAAAGCAATTTCTTTTCTCATGAAAATTCCACCAGAAGAGGAGCAAGGTTTTTTCTAGTAAAAGGATATAGTATTGTGATAAGAGTGTAATAATGATTCTCTCATGAATATAATTACATCTATCTTATTAAATAATATATACCTTAATAAAGGCTTTTTGTATAATAATGTAGAGAAATGAAAACGAAAAGCCTATCTTAATAGTTAGTGTTAATAAATAACCAATAAACCAGAGATGAAAGTAGATCTAAGCGAAATGTTCAAAGGAGGTGTAGATTCAGATAAAGATATCATGAGAGCCTTACTAAGAGCCATAAAAGAAGAACATAAAAATGATTTTGACTATCTAAGTTTTAAGCAGTCCATAAAAAACCTAGGGAGCATGGATATGGATACCATAACTAAGTTTAAATCAGCCTATGCGACGGCCAGTACACTAGGCATAACAAAAGAAAAGCTGATGAATTCTGCCAAGGGTTATCAATACGCCCTAGAAAATGAACGGTCATCGTTTGCCAATGCGCTGAAGCATCAACTAGAGATAAAAGTCCACGGCAAGAAAGACAATGCAGAGAAATACAAAAAGAAAATAGAAGACTACAAGCAGAAGATAGCTCAGATGCAAAAAGACATCCAAGTGTTCGAAAATGAAATAGATAAGGTAGATGAAAAGATGGCGGAAGCTAAGCGCAAAATAGATAATACCAAAAATAAATTTGAGAAAACATTCAGTTCCGTATACAATACTATTAAGGAAGATATTGGATTGATTGATCAGTATTTGTAACTTGTACATAAATTAGAAATTAAAAGATGAACAATTTGGAAAAACCTAAGTCATTTTGGAGTAAACCGGAAGGTAAGGCAGGTACTATATTTTTATTAGGCATCATGGGTCTTACAGGGTTCGTACTATTCACCTTTGCAACTACCATATTAGCTGCATTAAAAACAACTGTAGGCTTAGTCATTACCCTAGGAATTCTAGGTTTGCTTATATACATGGCTCTAGACCCTAAAGTAAGAGGACTTGTTTCATATATGTACCAGAGTGTTATGAGAAAGATAACAGGCATGTTTATTACCATAGATCCTATAGGCATACTAAAAAATTACATAAGTGATCTAGAGGCTAACCTTCGTAAGATGAGTAAACAGATCGGCGCACTAAAGGGCCAGATGAGAAAGCTCAAAACCATGGTCGAAACGAATAACAAGGACATGGAGCAAAATCTTGCCATAGCTAGAAAGGCCAAGCAGATGGGGAACGAAAAGCAAATGATCCTCTCTACGAGGAAGGCAGCGAGACTGAAAGAGACGAATGGGAAATACACGCAACTGCATGGGAAAATTTCTATCCTCTATAGAGTTCTTACAAAAATGTATTCCAATTCTGAAATTTTATTAGAAGATACGAAGGATCAGGTACGTGTAAAGGAGCAAGAAAGAAAGGCGATAAGAGCATCTCACTCTGCTATGAAATCAGCAATGAGTATTATCAAGGGAGATCCTGATAAGAGAGCAATGTTTGATTCTGCTATGGAACATATAGCTGATGATGTGGCTAACAAAGTAGGAGAAATGGAACAATTCATGGAAATGTCAAATGATTTTATGGATTCTATAGATCTACAAAATGGTGTTTTCGAGGAGAAAGGACTTAAGATGTTAGAAGAATATGAGAAAAAATCTACCCTTCTCCTTCTCGGTGGAGCGGAGCAGGCAGACGATATCCTAGATCTGGATTCCGCTCCTCAAGCAGAGAAGCAATACCGCAGCGGCTCTGGATCTTCAGAGTATGATGGTCTATTTGATAGCTGATTAGCAAAATATATAAATTAAAAAGGGACTTTCGGGTCCCTTTTTTTTATTAAGTTGTAGGAATTTTTTAAAATGTTACAAGGTTGGAATAAATTGAGTAGCATTGGTTCTATATCTTCCATAACTTTTAAATTTAAATTTTCAATTAGGTCTTTGTTCATTTTTCAGTCGGAAAAAAACGAACCAAAATTCTTGTCGCTTTAATTGCTCGGCTCGTGGCTGGCTTCCCACGATCACACTAAAGCGACGGGCTAAACTTCTTTCTCTGCTAGTAATATCTTTAGAAGGACACTATTTTTGAGGTAAGCTCATTACGATGATTTGATGTTAGATGCCTATATAAATAGCTAGCATTCATTACGATAATTTTAAGATTAGGTGTCAAAATAAGAACTAGTAATTTTTCCTGCTTTCCAGACACTATCTACCTTCATCATACCTTGATGATACAATATATCTCTATAATCTTTTGTAGGAAACGAAATAAAATCCGCCTGATACCCCGATGCGATTTTACCAACAGAGTGTATCTTCAGTGCTTTAGCCGCTCTATATGTTATTCCTGCGAAAACCTCAGCTGTTGATAGTTTTTCAAAAGAGGCTAAAATGGATGCTTGCGTTAAAAGATCTCCCATCGGAGCACTACCCGGATTCCAATCACTTGCTATAGCCAAGCAAGCTCCAGCATCCAATAATTTTCTCGCCGGCGTAAAAGCACAGCCTATTCCTATAGACGCACCCGGTAGTGCAACCGCAACCGTGTCTGACTTGGCAATCAGATCTATCTCCGCTGCTCCGCTTACTTCTAAGTGATCTACACTGACCGCACCCAATTCTACAGCAACCTTACTCCCTCCTACAGAAAACTGATCTCCATGAACAGTCAACTGAAAGTCTAGATTCTTTAGCTGAGTCAAATAGTCCTTAGCTTCATTGACATCATAAGCATTTTCTTCTATAAAAATATCAAACCTTTTCGTCAGTTTCTCTTCTTTAATTACGGGAACCATATCATTGATAACCATAGAAAGGTAGGCGGTAACTCCACCATCAAAATCTCTTGGCACTATATGCGCTGCGAGACAGGTAGAGATAATATCTACCTCTGTATGTTCCTTTACTTGTTGTATAGCTCTCAGCATTTTCAATTCATGTATAAGAGACAAGCCGTAACCACTTTTTATTTCTACTGTAGTGACACCATTCTGTAACAGCCTAGAAAGTCTAGGTTTCATAAGCCCAACTAATTCGTCCTGACTTGCAGCTCTTGTATGCTTAACGGAACTCCAGATACCTCCTCCGCTAGCAGCAATTTCTTGGTACGTTTTTCCAGCATTCCTATCAGCGAAATCCCCTGATCTATTTCCGGCAAAACAAATATGAGTATGAGCATCTATAAGGCCTGGCATAGCAACATGATCTCCCTCTATATATTCCAATGTTGCATCGGGATGAGTCTGTTTCATCTCTCTATATATTCCTACTTCCACTATTGTATTCCTAAGTATAAGTATCCCTCCATTACTAATAAGCTGAAGGGCATCATCTCCTATCACACCCTTCTCGGGTATACTATCCATAGTAAGTATCTGCGTGAAGGGACCTACTAATTTATATTCTTTGTTAGTATGCATTTCTTCTATTTAAGTATGTGACCAGTTATTAGGATCTTCATCATCTTCTTTTTATCCAGCTCATGAAAATAAGTTTTCTATGATATCATCTTTTACCGTATTGGCTAGGGTAACCTTTAACTTTGGATTGCGTTCCATCTGTCTTTTTATGGCAAACACGGCTTCTTCATTTCTTGCCCAGCTTCTTCTGGCTATCCCGTTATTGACATCATAAAATAACATATTTTCTAGTCGCTTCTGCGCATCTACCGTACCATCTAGCAACAAACCAAAACCTCCATTCATCACCTCTCCCCAGCCAACACCACCTCCATTGTGGATGGAAACCCAGGTCGCACCTCTGAAGCTATCTCCTATAACATTGTGTATCGCCATGTCTGCAGTAAACTTACTTCCATCATATATATTACTCGTTTCTCTGTAGGGTGAATCAGTTCCACTTACATCGTGATGATCTCGTCCTAAAATAATAGGAGCCGAAATAATTCCTTCTCGGATAGCCTTATTGAATGCTGTAGCTATCTTAATTCTTCCTTCCGCATCTGCATATAAAATCCTAGCCTGGGAACCTACTACCAGTTTGTTTTTCTTAGCATCTCTGATCCACTTTATATTATCCAGCATTTGTTGCTGAATCTCTTCTGGAGCATCCTTTTGTATCTCTAGTAGCACATCCAATGCGATCTGATCTGACCTATCTAAATCTTTAGAAAGGCCTGAGGAACACACCCACCTAAAGGGACCAAAACCATAATCAAAACACATAGGACCAAGAATATCTTGCACGTAAGAAGGATATCTGAAATCGATATTATTTTCCGCCATCACCTTTGCTCCCGCTCTAGAAGACTCTAGTAAAAATGCATTTCCGTAATCAAAGAAATACGTACCTCGTTCAGTATGTTTGTTGATCGCTGCAGCGTGTCTCCTCAGAGAATTCTGAACGTGTTCCTTAAATTGTTCTGGATCTTCCTTGATCATGATATTAGATGCCTCAAAAGAAAGATCAGCAGGGTAATAACCTCCTGACCACGGGTTATGTAGTGATGTCTGATCTGAACCTATGTCCACCATAATATCTGCATCGTAAAAAGCTTCCCATACTTCGACTACATTTCCCTGGTAAGCAATAGAAACAACTTCTTTATTTTTTACTGCATTTCGTACCCTGTGAATCAGGGAATCTATACTACTTATAAGCTCATCCACCCATCCCTGATCATATCTTTTCTGAGAAGCCTGATCATTTACCTCGGCACAGATTGTTATACATCCTGCAATATTTCCTGCTTTGGGCTGAGCACCACTCATGCCACCTAGTCCTGCTGTAAGAAATATCCTCCCCGCAATACTTTCTCCTATGCCTAGTTTTTTTCTAAATGCATTCATTACGGTTATGGCAGTACCGTGTACTATACCCTGTGGACCTATATACATATAAGATCCTGCGGTCATCTGCCCATACTGTGTAACGCCGAGTGCATTATATTTTTCTAGATCATCAGGCTTAGAATAGTTAGGGATCATCATACCATTTGTTACAACTACTCTAGGCGCATCCTTCGAGGAAGGAAACAAGCCCATAGGATGACCAGAATACATATGAAGCGTCTGCTCATCCGTCATCTCAGATAGATATTGCATGGTCAGTAGATATTGCGCCCAGTTTTGGAATACAGCACCATTACCACCGTAGGTGATAAGTTCGTTAGGATGCTGAGCTACCGCTGGATCTAGATTATTCTGAATCATAAGCATGATCGCTGCAGCATGTTGAGATTTTGCAGGGTAGTCTGATATTGGTCTTGCATACATAGGATAATCGGGACGGAAGCGGTGCATGTATATTCTACCGTAAGTTTGTAACTCCTCGGCAAATTCTATCGCTAGTTCTTGATGCCACAAGGAGGGAAAATATCTCAAGGCGTTTCTTATGGCTAGTTTCTTCTCCGCACCAGTGAGTACATCTTTTCGCTTGGGAGCAGGATTTTTCAAGGTACTTTTATCTATGGGATCAGGAAGCTTAGTAGGTATTCCTTGTTGTAAAATATCTTTTATAGGGGATGCAGTTTTTATCATGTCAAATTTACTTTCAATCTTAAATAATTTTTATGGGCCGTCATCTAAGCTATCACTATACTGTAAAAAAGTAGCAATCAATATTTTTCAAACAAATCATCTTGCTCCGTTCTTAACAAATCATTCGACTTCGCTAAAGTCAGTATGTCGCCTGACTGTAATAGGCTTAAACATTTCTGTATATCATCTGCGAATACTCTATCCTCTTCTGCATGATCGATATCTTGTCTGATCCGTTTATGGGTTTTATTGATTACTTCTCCGGATTTCAATGGATGATGGTAATCAAATGCTTGTGCAGCATACATCATCTCGATAGCGAGAATTTTCTCCACGTTACCTATGACTTGCAATGCTTTTCTACCACTTATAGATCCCATACTTACGTGATCTTCCTGACCCAATGATGTGGGTATACTGTCTGCACTAGCAGGAAAACATAGTGTCTTATTCTCACTAGCCAATGCTGCTGATGTGTACTGAGGCATCATAAAAGCAGAATTAATTCCCGTTTCTAACATAAGTAACTTAGGAACATTTTTAGCTAAGCCTGTCACAGATAAGTATATCCTTCTATCTGATATATTTCCGAGTTCTGATGCGGCAAGGCAGGCATAATCCAACGGCATAGCCAGTGGCTGACCATGGAAATTACCACCACTTATACTCAGCGTTTCATGGATGATTACAGGATTATCTGTTACGGCATTCAGCTCTATCTCCACAAGTTCCTTTAGGTGTAACCACGCATTCCTAGAGGCTCCGTGTACCTGCGGAATACATCGTAGAGAATACGGATCTTGCACTCTGTTACAATCTATATGTGAGTTTACAATTTCAGATCCTTCTAACATTTTATGTATGCGCTCAGCAACATGCCTTGTCCCTTTGTAGGGTCTAAGTTTATGTATCTCTTTCATGAAGGGGCTAGGAGACCCTAGTAAACCTTCTAGTATCATCGCTCCTATAATATCAGCATGGGCTAGGCAACTATGTAATTTCTCTACTACTTTTACAGCATATGCTGTAATAAATTGCGTACCATTTATAAGGGCCAGCCCCTCCTTTGCTGCTAAGCTTATAGGACCAATATTTTCTTTCTCTAGTACAGTATTAGCTTTTAGTACTACTTGATTTTTCTCTAACAAGCCTTCTCCTATCAAGGGTAAAAACAGGTGAGCTAGCGGAGCAAGATCTCCTGACGCACCTACAGATCCTTGTGACGGAACAACTGGAATAATATCATTATCTATGTGCCATATAATTCTTTCCAGAGTTGTAAGTCTTATGCCAGAATAAGCCTGAGCTAAAGCCTGCACTTTAAGTATAAGCATCAGCTTAGCAATTTCTGTAGGTATAGGATCTCCCACCCCCACGCTATGACTCTTAAGTATATTATGCTGAAGCTTAGTCGTGTTTTTTATAGATATACGCTGATCGCACAAGGGACCGAACCCTGTATTTATGCCATATACTGCTTTATCTCCTCGCACAATATTCTGCACAATCTTTTCACTATGCTGGATTTTTAACTTTGTACTATCCTTGAGTGTTCCTTTTATAGAGCCTCTTGCAATATTAAGTGCGATTCCAGAAGTAAGCTGGTCTTCGCCATAATTAAATATTCTAGACATAAATATGAAAATTATAATGTAAATTATGACTTTACTTGATAACTTACAATTCTTATTATACATCAATTGATTACTTTGAGGAATGAAATAGAACTTAGACATTTTAGATACTTTCAGATGCTTGCTGCTGAGCTACATTTTAGAAAAGCAGCGGAAAAACTTTATATAAGTCAGTCTGCACTCAGTAAGCAAATTATGCAACTAGAAGGCTTACTAGCATGTAAATTGTTTTCTAGAGAAAAGAAGAAGATACAACTTACCCCTAGCGGTATCTACCTGAGAGATCAGCTTATCGGTATCTATTCAGGTATGGATAAGATGCTAGAAAATCTGGATTATATAAAGGATGGTCATGTAGGAAAGGTAAACATCGGATTTGTAGGTTCAGCCATGCAGCATGTAATCCCTACCTTACTTGTCAATGCAAAAAAACAGGCTCCCAATATAAAGTTTTCCTTGGATGAGTTATCTATTTCAGAGCAGGTGAGCAAGTTAGAAAATGGATCTTTAGATATAGGGTTTGTTAGACTTAGTAGAATTAAAGAACCCTTTGAGCTTCGCACGATATTCGAAGATAGCTTTTCTCTCGTTGTTCCTGAGGATTACCCTATCCAACGAATATCGAAAAAAGCGATAGCTCTACTCAATCAAGAAAACTTTATTCTCTTTGAGCAATCATATAGTCCTACCTACTATGAAAAAATCATGAGTATATGTGATGAACTCGGAATCATACCACAAGTTAGTCATACAAGTGTTCATGCCGGAACCATATTTAGGTTAGTGGAAAATAATATGGGTATCAGTATCGTACCCTCATCTCTTGCTGATGGCTTTGACATGAAGATAAAAATGATTCCCCTAAAAAACCTAAGACAAAGAGCTGTTCTTTCCATCGCATGGAACACAGAGAATATGAATCCATGCTTAGAAAGCATATTAGAGATCATGGAAATCCAATAATATTAATGGATCATGGTCGTGAGAATGGAAATGCAATAATCTAAAATTTCATTATATTTAGTAAGCTTAATGCTTCCACCTAAATTTAACTATTATGAAAATATATTTACTGACATGCTTATCAATCCTTTCAGTTTCGTTTCTAATAGCCCAGAACATCCCTATAGATTTCGAAGAAGAGGGGTTTGGTGCAGACTGGAATTGGACAACATTCGAAAACAACAATAATCCAGAACTAGAAATTGTAGCTAATCCAGATCCTAATGGATATAATGAATCCAGCTTCGTAGCTAAATTCACAGCTTTAGAATCTGGACAGCCGTTTGCAGGTTGTGAAACTTTGCATGGAGCAGGTATAGGCAGTTTTACAATAGACGAAACGAATGCAACAATTAGGATCATGGTATGGAAGTCTGTGATAAGTGATGTCGGCATTAAGTTAGTTAGGTCAGATAACTGGTCACTAGGTGAAATCAAAATTGCTAATACCAAGGTCAATGAATGGGAACAACTTATATTTGATTTCTCTGATCATATCGGCAACCCCTATGATCAGATAGTTATCTTCCCTGATTTTAATGATCGTTCCTCTGATAATGTTATCTACTTTGATAACATATACGGTGATGTCGCAGCAACTACTTCGACGGAAAATTTAAGCTCCCCTTCTATAAAATTGTTTCCTAATCCAGTTTCAGAAAATATTACACTTACCTCAGATAGAACCTTAGAGAAATATGAAGTTCATTCTATTTCTGGAACATTATTCTTGCAAGGTGCCTTAAAGGAAACCGAAACTGTAATAGAAGTTTCTAAGCTTCCTGCAGGTCTATACCTATTGACTACCCTGACTTCTGGCGAGAAGCTAATAAAGAAATTTCTTAAGACCAACTAATAAGCCTAGTTTGTGCAATAACTATCCTCATGAAGAAATTACTAAACTGTCTATTTAGCATTACAGTCTTTACACACGCCCATCACTAGTAGCTGCGCAGAAGAGACTTGGAAGCCCTGAGGCAATTCTATAGAAGGCACTTCATTATGTTCCAGACAGAAAGTCTGCATACACTTATCACACTTAAAGTGGACATGGTCATCATAATGCTCATGCTGCGAACAACTATCAGAGCATAGGTTATATTTTTTCTCATTATCATCTATGACCTCATGTATAATACCATTATCTACAAAGGTCTTCAGAGTACGGTAGATGGTTACTCGATCCATAACGCCATCTGTCATCTGATCTATATCCGCATGTGACAAGGCATAACTAGAATCTGTAAAAAGATTAAGAAGGGTCTTCCTCACGGGTGTACTTCTCAATTTTTTTTGTTTGAATATTTTTTCTTCTGTTGATGCCATCTAGTTCAATAGTTTCGACTTAAATTTAGTTAAAAAAATAGAACTATTATAGATAGATCTTCTTCTATTTCATCCAGACTTAATATCCCGACGCTTTAGTTCTTGTCACTAAGGATGACAACCCTTTTTTTATGCCTCTCCTAACAAGTTATTACTCGCTACATACTCGATCATAAAAGCCTTAGCATCATCAAAATTATTAGCCAACTGACCATCTAAGATGGCTTCTCTTATCGCCGTTTTTATCTCTCCTACAATAGGCGATGGGGCAAGTTGAAAAGTAGACATGATCAAATCGCCAGATATCGGCGGCTCCCAGTTTCTCAGACTATCTAGCGCCTCCACTTCTTCCAGCCGCTGCTGTACAAACTTATAATTTTCTAGGTAACGTTCTACCTTATGCTTATTCTTAGAAGTAATATCAGCACGACATAAGGTCATCAGATCATCGATGTCATTTCCCGCTTCGAACAGTAACCTCCTCACCGCAGAATCCGTAATATTATCTTTCGTCAGACTGATAGGCCTGAGATGTAATCGTACAAGTTTTTGCACATACTTCATCTTATCATCTAGCGGTAACCTCAGTCTTCTGAATATCTTAGGTACCATAATAGCCCCTAGCGCTTCGTGACCGTGGAAGGTCCATCCCGCCTTATCATCGAACCGCTTCGTAGGTGGCTTAGCGACATCATGGAGCAGCGCCGCCCATCTCAGCCATAGGTTAGTTGTATATTTACTTATATTATCTACCACCTCTAGGGTGTGATAGAAATTATCTTTATGTCCTATTCCGTTTCTTATATCTACTCCCTTCAGCGCTACTATTTCTGGTAAGATTAGCTTAAGCAAACCCGTCTCCTCTAGTAATTTGAACCCCTTAGAAGGCCTAGGGGAGCGTATAATTTTATTCAGCTCCGCCGTTATCCTTTCTTTGGAAACTATGTTGAGTCGGTTCTTATACTTAATGATTCCCTCTAGTGTAACATCCTCTATCTCGAAGTCCAGCTGACTAGAAAAACGTATTGCTCTCATCATCCTGAGTGGATCATCAGAAAAAGTCTTTCCTGGCTCCAGCGGCGTTCTTATTATCTTATGCTCTAGATCTCTGAGTCCATCAAAAGGATCGATGAGCTCTCCAAAATTTTCTTTATTTAGACTGACCGCCAGTGCATTGATTGTAAAATCTCTACGATCCTGATCATCTTCCAGACTACCCTCCTCTACAAATGGCTTTCTAGAATCAAAAGAGTAAGATTCTTTCCGAGCACCTACGAACTCTATCTCCATGTTCATATGTCGGATCATAGCTGTACCAAACCGACTATAAAAACATACCTGAGGAATAGGTTTTAATTTGTAAGACAATGCCTTAGCAAACTCTATTCCGGAGCCAAGACACACGACATCCATATCCATAGATTTCCTTGCTAGCAATCTATCTCGCACATACCCTCCTACTAAGTAGACAGGATACCCTACCTCCTCCGCAGTAAGCTGCATAAGTTCAAAAATCTCTCTTTCTTTAGTTTTAATATTGAATACCACGTCTTGCACTGTATTAGGCTAGCAAAGTTAATATTTTTTACAAATGTAGAAACCCTTGCTGATACCTTAGTTTGCTTCTCAGTCCTACATATTTTATGGATTAGACAACTGATTTACAATCCTTAATTGATTGTATAGAAACCTCCTTACAAGACACTGGTTCTGCGATACTACCTAATAGATATATTGTCTTAGACCACCACTGCATTACAATACACTTCCTCTACCTCATCTAGTATAGCAAAGATATTTGCTGGATCATATTCCGTAACAAGCTTCGTTCTATAAGACTTTATATTACGTAGTCCCCTAAGGTAATTAGTATAGTGTCTTCTCATTTCCACAACACCTACATGCTCCCCTTTCCATTCTATAGAGTGTCTAAGATGTTGCCTGACAGCCTCTAGTTTTTCTATAAGCGTTGGCTTTTCTAGTAGTTCACCCGTAGCAACATAGTGTTTTATTTCCCTGAAAATCCATGGGTTTCCTATCGATGCTCGTCCGATCATAATACCATCTACACCGTATTTATTTTTATACGCAACCGCTTTTTCTGGACTATCGATATCTCCATTTCCAAAAATAGGGATATGCATACGAGGATTATTTTTGATCTCTCCCATGAGCGTCCAGTCCGCTTCTCCTTTGTACATCTGTTTTCTAGTACGTCCGTGGATAGAGAGTGCTTTGATACCAACATCCTGCAATCGTTCCGCAACATCTACTATGTATTGCGTATTAGCATCCCAGCCCAGTCTTGTTTTTACCGTTACTGGAAGATCCGTTGCATCTACAATCGCTTTTGTCAGCTCCACCATCCTAGGAATATCTTGAAGAATTCCTGCGCCCGCCATTTTACATACCACCTTCTTTACTGGACAACCAAAGTTGATATCCAACACCTCAGGCTGAGCCTCCTCGACAATAGCAGCAGCTCTCTGCATGGAATCTAGATTCGCCCCGAATATCTGTATGCCTACAGGTCGTTCATAATCATATATATCCAGCTTCGCAACACTTTTAGTAGCATCCCTGATAAGCCCCTCGACTGATATAAATTCTGTATACATCATATCACAGCCTTGCTCCTTACACAATGCTCTGAAAGGCGGGTCACTCACATCCTCCATCGGAGCAAGTAATAGAGGAAAATCTCCTAAATCTATGTCTGCTATTTTAGCCATGTCACAAAGTTAAGTAGTTTTATGTTATGAAGAAGCATACATTTAAGATAAGATGGCAAGATTTAGACGCTAACCGACATGTTGCTAATACGGCATTCATGTCGCTGGGTATAGATATGAGGATGTTTTATTTCGAATCTATAGGACTCACGCAGGCCTATTTTGCTGAGCACCAGATAGGTCCAGTTATGCTACGAGAAAGCTATTTTTATATAAAAGAGATCATGCCTTTCTCAGAAGTGACCATCACCCTGAAGTTAGTAGGTCTGTCTGAGGATAATAAATTTATGAAATTCCGACATGAATATTTTTCGGGTGGAGAACTGAGTGCTGTCTGTAATTTTATCTTCGTTATTTTCTCCCTCGAGCACAGAAAAATGATTATTGCCCCCGATAAGCTACTAACCGCGCTTACCTCTGTAGAAAAAGCGGATGATTATAAGGTCTTAACAAAAAATGAAATTAAGCGCCCGTGGACCAACTAAGTCATAGGTGTTTTTTTGTATGATGGGGGGGGTGACCTTCGTACCTCAGGTCGCTGTCTTACTGACTCCGTATTCACTCGGTCCCCAGCATCCCGCGCATGCCCTTCACGGACTATTCGCTACGCTCCTATCTTCCAGGTAGCTCACCCAGAGATCCAGATAAATTCATGATAGCATATAGCCTGAATGGCTTTCATAGCTTATCGTAGGGCATCGCCCCACGATAATCAGTAGCATCCTCCCCCAGCTCTAAAGGAGCGGAATAGGGATAACTTATAAGACCTGAAAATTTTCAGTATTAGGTTAAGCACTGCGACTACATGATTTAATCTCTTAGTAATACAACTTATAAGTTTATAATCTTCTCTACAATTCTCTTCCCTTCCTGATCAACTAACTCTAATAGAAGAACTCCTTTCGGAAGATTTGATATAACATATTCTTGTTCATTAAATTGTTCTATTGTGATAGCTAATTTCCTTCCTTGAAGATCATGACATTGTATAATTAATTCTTTAGAAAATATATATTGATCAACCTGAAGGGTAACTTGATTATCAACTGCTGGCTGCGGAAATAGTTTTATACTTTGATAATCATCTGATAGTTCTTCTGTTGTTGTGATTATACTCACTTTATCGCAGTCGTCTTCGTTTATACATCCATTATCATCCGTTTTGAAAAGAAGCACATCCCAGGATTCATTTCTTAAATATCCTGTACCAAGTAGGTCCCCATTTTCTAGTTCTTCCACATCCCATATTGCTCCACCTTTTGACTCACCATCTTCTGGATCTATTTCAACAAATATTTTTTCCCATAATAATTCACCATCAGGAGACATTCTAAATATATAGGGTGCACCTTCTATGATAGGATCATTTTCGAAATTCGTTGTACGACCCATTCCTAGAATGTCACCATTATTTAAAGTTTCTAGTCTATGTATCTTTATTTCAAGATAATTAACATCGGGCCAATCATAGATCCAACTAATTGTACTATCTGGATTTATAGCATGTACTGAATCGAAATGTCTATTTGGATGCTGATTAACGTATGCAATCTTGTTATCTTCTAATACACAGCCTTTAGTTACAGATCTATTGAAAAGTAAACTATCAGAAGTGTAAGACCAAGTCTCATTATAGTTTTCATCGAATCTGATGATCTTTCTTACCTGTTCTTGAAATCTATTTTTTAATTCAAAGAATACGACTAAATTATTCTCATTGTCTATAGTTATATCCCAAATTTTAGATGAGGACGTATGTGAAGTAGGATTGATTACGCTATCTACACTACCATTTTCATTGATAACAAACATTAATGTATGCATCGTATCTTGATATATACCTCTTCCCCCAAGCACAATATCATTATTGAATTTTTTTACTGCTAGAAGAAACATATCAGTGTAAGGAACATCAGATGATAAAACATCAAATGTAGCAACGCTATCTCCATCTGTTGTCATCTTATGAAGAATGAATTTCTGTTCGGAAAAGTATTCATTCCCAGATATATATATAGTATCATCTTCTATAAATGTGGTTCTATGTGTGATGTCTAAAAAATCTAAGTTTTTTCTCCAAATTTCATTTCCTAGAATATCAATTTCAGATAGAAAGGCACATTCTTTAATATTGTCGCAAGCTTTCGCAGAACTTAGGAAATACTTGCCGTTATATTCATTTATCTGTTGCCCTGTAGCTGTAAACTCAGATGACCAAGTTTTAAAGAAATAATCTTGACAATTTGCGTTATTCGAAAAAGTTAGCGCAAAATAAAGTGGAATAAATAATCTACTCATATTTTAATAATTATCCAGATCTGATTATTTCAGACCTGGATGTGCAATGTCTTATAATTTAATAAACTTCTCAGTAGATAGCAAGTCTTTACCTTTATATAGCTTTATAACTCAAATACTATGCACTCAAAGTGCATAGGTTTATATCACTCATTAATCAAATTCATTCATTCCAAAATCATTTTATCATCCAAACCTTAATCTTTTGGATTATGCTCATCGCAATACCTTAGTAATTTGGCTAAGCTTATATTTTAGTATTTATTCAAAAGATATATCCCATAAGCTCTATATTAGTTCAGGAGCGTAAATAAATAATAGAAGTATATCTGGTCGATTCAGCGGGACCAGGGATGCCAGCATTCGTAGCTTAGCCATTGAAGCGACAAGAATTTTGCTTCTTTTTTTTTGACTGAAAAATGAAGGAATACTAAGTAGGAAAATAAATCTAATGTG
>ENA-ORXM01002134-ORXM01002134.1-marine-metagenome-genome-assembly--contig:-NODE-2134-length-24433-cov-6.813188_pt1 | contig 24433 bp, 32 predicted proteins | sample MGYA00237867_ERZ511480 | MGnify/ENA primary metagenome ERZ511480 (study PRJEB26309, sample SAMN06266103) | marine metagenome | isolation source: Algal blade | place: United Kingdom:Sidmouth, United... | reverse complement strand
CTAATTCGAGAAAAGCGGTAACCATCCTATTTAGCACGTCCAGTTCTTTTTCAGTGAGATAGTTTTATACAATTTCGGTCTCATTCTTTGCTGATTGCACTCCTTTGAAATTTATCAAACCCAATGTATGCTTTGTAGTATCTATATGCATGTATATAGTTTCTGCAGCTGTATGTCCGTGTGCCGCCAGTGCATTTTGTTTTGTACCGTCTTATTCTTGTGAAAATATCGAGAGTAGCGGCAGCCAACTTTAAACTAAAAAACTTATGGACCTTTGCACTTTTGAAAGGTCCAATAAGAGACGCTGATCAATTCTTAAACATGTTATGTTATGTAGATATCTTAATTACTCTTTACTGCCACACATTTCTTGATGTCATAAGCAAAATTAATCATGTCATAAGTTGTTACGATACCTACGATCTTGTCGTCCTCTATGACTGGAAGGCTATGGAAATTGTTATTATTAAACAAATCAGCACAGTAGCCTAATGTGTTATCTTTTCTTACGCTCACTATGCCTTTCTTCATGATGTCTTTAGCTAACATACTGTTCAATATCCCTTTGTTTTGTTTTTCTGCTTCTGCTAAGCCAAAGTTAGTTCCCCAATGCTTGATCATTTCTACATCTACTTTACTAATTAGACCTAAAAAATTATTATCGTCTGACACTACTGGTACATGATGGATATTCTTATCAGCAAATAATTTATCTATATTATTTACTGTCTCTATTGAATTTACTACAATGAGATTTGAGGTCATGATTTTTTCAACCTTCGTTGTTACGTTAACTCTACACATGATTACTTGTTAGTTTTGATTTTAATAATTTTAGAAGATCATAAGTGGTAATCAGACCTACTAAGAGTCCTCCATCAACCACTGGCAATGCATTGACTCTTTTAGAATCCATAACATTTAATGCATCTACGATACTTGAATCGGGTTTTATATAAATTGGATTATGAGTCATAATTTCTTCGACTGTCATTATTGATATATTGACATTCTTAAGAAACTTATCTGCGTTAATACTTTTCTGCTTTCTATTGAAGAATATATCTCCCATGGATAATATGCCGACTAACTTACCACTTACTTCTACAGGAATATGATGAATCTTATAGCTATTAAATATGTCCTCAGCTTGACTGATCATTTCCTTAGGGTGTAGTGTGACCAGCTTCTGATTCATTATGTCTTTGACTTGTATAACTTGCTCCATTATATTTTTTTTATAGAATAAAGATCTTTAATCGTGGCCAGACTCTCTATGATCTCTGTCATCATAACTCATGATATAAATCATATAAAAACAACACATTATTCATACAACAATATGAGGTCATATAAGGCTAAGCCCAACTCATCACAAGGCCACTCAAAATCTGGCGTATAACCTGAATCTAATGAATAGATAAAATTCAAAAAGCATTCATTGAGTTTATCCTTCATTTCTGTATGTTTCTTGATATCAATCTCAGGATAATTTATATGGAAAGTACTATCATCGAGCATACTGTATGCATCCAAACTCTCGCCTACACCATTAACCATATCTTCAAACTCGAACCACTCCCTTAATCCAAACATCTGGTCATGAACTGTGAGATGCACCTCCTGATAATGTCCGTACGCCATCCACAGGTGATCGATAGGATAAGTCTCGATACCAGTAGACAATCTCAGATCCCTTAACTCAGCGACAAGCTCCATCAGGTAATTATCTAATGCAGGATATGAATTACGCTCAAGCTGCATACTAAGTATGGCAAAAAGGCCATCGATATTACAAAGATTAAGCTGCTCTACAGCACTGCATTCATGACTTGAATCCAATTTAGATCTCTCTATATTCCATATATTTTCAGCGGATTGTATAGACTCTTTCGTCAGCTGATAGTTGCTCTCGGTTACATACCTATGTATAGATATAAGGGCTCTATCTACTTCGTAGAAGTTAGCTAAGTGGTCTTGACTTATTATAGCGCCAGCACTCAGGGCTAACAAAAGCAATGTATTTAAAATTTTCTTCATGGTATGTTTATATAAGATTATAACCGTAGTATCTACTCAATAAATAAAGTCCAGTTATTATGTACGCCATTAATATAAATGGGAAAACTTTACTTTCCATAATTCGAGTACTTAAGGTGACTACTTTTAATGAAAATGCCAATATGATAGACTTAACGAGAACTATCCATCCAAGTATTGTTATGAATAACTCTAAGCCAGAGTTCCATTGGTTATGATTTAAGACATGGAACATACCTACAAGAAACAGCACAGCTGAAGATGCCCATCTCACTGATGGATTCTTAAGGGCCTCTATAGTCTTAGTTTGGCTGTATGGTACGATGATGTATATAAGTGGAATAACAATAAAAACCAAAGCCCAAAACATAGTAAGTATATCTGTATAATATCTCATAAGAACCAATTATGATATAAATATGAGTCTTATAATTACTACATCTTATGATCTTAGTCATCACATAAAGTGATATTAATTAGCTAAGGAAATTATCAGTGACTATGCCTTGCTGATAATCAAGTATATTATCGAAAGTTATTTTGGCAATATTACTGAGGGCAGTCTCAGTCAGGTAAGCTTGGTGACCTGTGATGAGTACATCATCATTATTAATAAGGTCCATGAGTGGTTGCTCAATATTATCATCAAGAGAGCGATCTTCAAAAAAATATAACGCCTCATTTTCATATACATCTAATCCAGCTTTACTTATTTTATTAGACTTGAGTCCGTTAAGAAGAGCATTGGTATCTATATGCTTACCTCTACTGGTATTGATAATTACTACACCATCCTTCATTCTCGATATGCTTTCTTCATTGATTATATATTCTGTCTCTTTATTAAGTGGAATGTGAAGAGAGATTATATCTGATTGTGATAATAAGGTCTCAAGATCTACATACTGAAAAGCTAATGTCTCATGTAACTCCTCCGATGGATTAATATCATAAGCTATAACATTACTGTTGAATCCATTAAGAATCTTCATAAAACTCTGGCCAATATTTCCAGTGCCTATCACACCTACTGTCTTATCTTGCAGATTAAAACCCACTAAACTATCCATCTTAAAATTATAGCTTTTAACCAGCCTATCCGCCTTACAGACACTACGACTTAGCGCTAAGATCATCATAACTGCATGCTCAGCGATAGCCTCGGGAGAATAACTGGGCACTCTCGCCACCTTTATTCCAGCTTGATAAGCGTACTGATAATCTATGTTGTCATAGCCTGCAGATCGTAGGCAGATTAATTTCACTCCTATATCTGCGAGAATATCTATGATCTCTCTTGTGCATTTGTCTCTTGAGAAAATAGATATTACTTCACAGCCTTGACATTTAGATACAGAAGTTTTATCTAACTGATCCTGTAGTAGTACTACTTCCAAGTTATCAGGCTTATGCTCAAGAAGAAAAGGTTTCTCATAAGCTTTGACTGAGTATATGCATACTTTCATCAATTAAGATTTTCTTTGAGATTCTGAACTCGACCTATCATACAGCTTACATATGACTTCGCTTTGTCACTTAATAAATTCTGATCATCTGCAAGGGGGTATCCCATATTAGCTAGTAAGTTGATCGCGTTATCGATGGACTTTTGATCGAGGTAATCAATAGAAACTTGCTGTGATTCTATGTCAAGTATTACATTCGATATGCCTTCTAACTCAGTAAGCTTAGAAGTGATACGCGTGCCGCAACCACCACATTTAATATTCTGTACTTTTATATTAGCAGTATCCATAATTATATTTCTATGAAGTGTTATAAAATTTTTCTCATTCAGTAGGCATAAATATGTTCGGCGTTGGCTTTGTCTACGTCGCAGTGATATCAAGATTTTTTCTTGATAGTGCACGAATCCAAACTGGTCATTGTTTGTGTCCTCGCCGACAAACTTTGTGACCGTATTAGTATAAATTATAAACTATAAGATTCATTTAAACTTACTTGTTCTCATACTGAAGATTACTTGAATCGTGCCTCGCTCGCAAAATAAAAGTACTATGAGCCTCTGCCTATAATTTTAAGATTGTGCATAATAATTTGCTTTCCCCTACTGCAATAGCCTTTTAAAAAGGTCGTTGGTTAGCCTTCCATTATCAGGGAAGCTTGGGTTGGGTTATTACGATGTCCCTCGATCGCAATAAAACAGACCAATCTGTATTTGTCGCTTAAATTATTGTGCATTAAATTGTCTCTTCGTAGTAGGCTTTAAGAAGGTCGTAGAAAGTTATGATTCCTACAGCCTTATTATCTTCTACTACGGGAAGGCAGTGAAACTGCTTCTGGAGTAGTAGTTCCGTTGCATATTCTATAGGATCGTCTTTTTTTAGGCTTATAATACTGGTGACCATAACGTCTTTAGCTTTCACGCTTTCCATTATCTTAGAAGTATAAGACTTACCCGAAGTACTTGCAGATAATGATTGCATTTTTACTAGTAGATCTGCCTTAGATATAATTCCTACCATATCTTGATGTTCATTCTTAACTATAAGATGCGACACTGATTCTGATTGCATTTTCTGTAGAATATGAGTAAGGCTCACAGACGTACTGACACTTACTGGATTGTGGATCATATAAGGAGAAATATTACGGGTCATAATAGATTACTTTTTAATATAAGAGTGGTCCATAATATATGGACCACTCAAAAAAAATTTAGGAGATAGAAATGCGCTTAGGGCTATGCTGTTTGGGCTCTTTCTTAGGGAGGATTACTTTTAGTATTCCATTTTCATAATTAGCCTCGATATCATCTTCTTTAACGTTATCTGGTAGGGTAAAGGATCTTTTAAAAGAATTATAACTGTATTCTTTACGCATGTAATTCTTGCTCTCTGATTCATGTTCTTCTTCAACTTCAGAGCTCACATTGAGAACATGTCCATCTAATGCAATAGCAAAATCATCTTTTTGCTTACCTGGAGCTGCTATCTCAAGAACAAAATTACTATCTTCTTCTACGACATTGACAGCAGGCGTAGATGTACCTCTGGAGATACTCTTAGCAAGATTGTCATCATCCTCAAAGAAGTCGTCGAAAAATGAATTGACTGATGGTAGAAGGCTCCTATTGTTCCATTTTAATAGTGACATATAATTAAATTTTAAAGGGTTAATAAAAATATTTATATTATACAAAGTTGATAAATTAACAACTCTTATGTCTTGAGAATACTCATACTTCTTAATGACATTCCTCAATCAGATATGATTAAGAATGGATACTCAAGATCATACAATCCATCCTTCAGATTAGAATGGTGAAATAGATCTTTGATCCAGGTTCTTTTCCTATGTATAAAACAAACCATATCGATATCATTATCGAGAGCAAATGCATTAATCGTATTAGATACCGTGATGTCTTTAGGTAATACGACGGCTTCTACATTATCTGCAGGTATAAAGTCTTCTATCCTTAAGTCAAAAACGATGTCATCATTCTTGACTCTATTCTTAACCTGACATAGATATAATCTTGGGTTATAAGGCTCTATAAACTTACTCAACTGCTCCATGACTTTAGGTTGCTTAATTTCTAAATCATCTACGCCTACAGCTATCTTATCCATCGAAGAAAAACTGACGTTGTCTGGTATACAGAGCACAGGCACATCAGTACGATCTACAATATATTCTGTGACACTTCCTATCGTAATATCCTTAAGACTGTTAAGCCCTGTGGATCCCATGACTATAAAGTCCGCATTAAATTCTACAGCTCTATTGAGTACATAGGTTTTAGGATTAGCTAGCATTATACTTGTCGTTAATTTATATTGTGGGTAGTCTTCATGTAGTTTTTGCAATAAGTCTTGCATATTAGTGACAGCTTGCTTCTTATCGAATTCTACTTGAGCTTGATACAACTTAACTGCTCCACGCTCATCTACACAATGAAGTATCTCAACCTCTACGTCAGGACTACCGTTATAGTAATCTAAGACCCACTTGACAGCATTCAGCGAACATGAAGAAAAATCTATCGGACATAATAATCTCATAATATAATATCATTTTCATGAACGAATAGAATCGGAATACTCACTTTCTGGATTAGCTCTTTTGTTACGCTTTTAAATAATAGAGCGCTAATAAAATTTTGTTTATATGGACTACTAATTATTAGATCAGCTCCAAAATTATATGCACTACTCAAGATGGCAGAGCCTATTTCCTTTGACTTAACATGTTCTATCTCAAAACCAAATTCTGGCTCTTTATCAAGAAACAATTCTGATACTATAGAATTCATCTCTTTGTTAAAACTCTTATTATCATTTTGGATATGTAGAAATTTGACAAATGCTTTATAAGACTCATTCCATTGCTTTATTCTATACCCTATCTTATTATCTATCGAATGATCATCTATAGCAACGATGACTTTTTTAAACTTTTTGAATGTCGCATATCTCGGAATCAGATATACTGGACAGTCTAAAGTTTTGACCATAGCTAATGAAGTAGTTCCGATTAGTTTGTCAAGAATATCGTACTTATCTCTAGTACCCATCACCACTAAATCAATATTATTATTTTTGACAAAGTTTTTAATTTCAGTTACAGCCTCTCCTTTTTCAATTATTATAGATAGATTCTCAGGGAGTTCTTTTAACCCTAATTCTATTAATATCACTTTACGTAATTCTTCTTGGAGATCATCTTCTGTGGTAGTTAATCTTCCTAACAATGAATATTCTCTGGCTGTAGAGTTAAGTGATGAGAGGGACACATTTAATACTGTAATTTTATCACCTTTGAACATTTGAATTGCATATTTCAAAGCGTTCATCGCAGTATGGGTGAAATCTACTGGTACACATATATTCTTCATTGTTATTATTTTTGACTTAGTATAAAAAGTGGAATTTCTGTATTAATAAGAATTCTCTTAGTAAAACTCTTATGGAAAATATTCATAAAAAAACCATGATCTCTTCTTGTTAATGAAAGCATATCGATATCATTATCAGCGCAGTATTCGTTAATCGCTTCAAGCTTATTTTTATGCTCTATGACATTAAGGATAATGGTATGATTCGGGTATCTGTCTCTCCATAATTTCAGCACTTCTTCCATATTGACATCATGATCATCATCCTTAATATGTACAAGATGTATCTCTGAATTAAATGCCGTCAATACTCCTCTCATTTCCTCTATGATAGAATTATCTACCTCTATATCCTCAGTACAATAAGCTATTTTTTTAATCTCTCTAAATTGAGCATACGGTGGTACTATCAACACAGGTCTATCAGACTTACCGACTACGGACATCGACACAGATCCCAGTATTGTCTTAAGAGAACCACTACTACCATTACTACCCATAACCAATATGCTCTTATCATCATCAGCTGAGAATGATAATATCTCATCTACAGCCATCCCATATCTAAAATTAGATTCTATAGGTGTATCAACAGTCGCTAAACCTAAGTTAAGTTCTACCAGTCTATCCTTAGCAGAATCTAATTGCTCTCTCGCGGTATTCTCTATTAGGTACTCGCTTACATCATCAGAAACATGATTAATGACTCTCGGTCTATATACATGTAATAACTTTATCACACTTTTCAGATGCTTAGATAATTGGTAAGTGTAATTGATTGCATTATCTGAAGACTCAGAGAAATCGGTCGCTACAATTAACTTCTCAAGATTACCATATCCTTCTTCTTTTAGTAAGGCTTGATTAACCTGCTGTATGTACGAATCTATATTGATAACATTCAATATTAACTCATCATTTATTTCTACAGCAGGAATCTGATAAATGCTTCTTTTGACAAATTCTCCGATATCTGAGATTTCCTTGAGCTTAATGTCTAAGCCTGCACCTTTAGCGACATCTAAGACACGCATCTTAAGATATTCATAATTAGAAGAAGGCTTACCGTATAGTGTTACATTAGTCATCGTTATACATATTTTTGTGTTACAACCTTATCAGTTGCGATATTATTAATGATGTCCCATGTAGTGACTATACCTACTAGTTCTTTTTCATTCACTATAGGAATGGCATGGAATAAATTTTCTTTAAAGATTTCTAATGCGACATTTATCTTTTGATCTGGCGACATCGTAGCTAACTTAGAGGTCATGAGCTCCTTAACATTATGATTCTTCAATCTAAATCTTTCTAATTTTAAGTCTCTACTCTTGTTCACAAAACCACGTTGAAAGAACAAATAATCAGACTTACTTACCATACCGACTAATAGCTTATCCTTAACTACTGGAATATGGTGTATTCTATGACTATCAAAGATGTCTCGAACCTTAACGAGCTCATCATCGGGATGTACCGTAACTAAGCTTTTGGTCATTATTGTACTTACTGGTGATAATAAATTCATAATTGATTAATTTTAATCAAATTTAGGATCAATGCATTTTATCTATTATGATGCTTATCATGGTAGACAATGATATTAATCAATTATGAACGAACTTAAAGACTTAGCATCACGACTACAAGCTATCATAGATACAGCTATAGATGGTATCATAACCATCAATGACAAAGGAATAGTAGAAACTGTCAATAAATCCGCAGCTCATCTATTCCAATATTCGCCAGAAGAAATCATAGGTCATAATATAAAAATCCTCATGCCGGAACCATACAGAGCTGAGCATGACGGATATCTTTCTCAATATAATAAGACCAAAATACCCAAAATAATAGGGATAGGACGTGATGTTGTAGGTAAGACAAAAACAGGAAGTCACTTCCCATTCAGGTTGGCTGTAAGTGAGGTTGTCCTTAATGATCGGATAATCTTTACGGGAATCATACATGATATCTCAGATCTTAAATCCGCTCAAGAAAGCCTTAAACAACTCAATGAAAAATTAGAAGATAAGGTAGGACAGAGAACTGATGAACTTGAAGTAGTTGTAAACAACTTATTATCTACTAATAAATTACTCGAAAAAAGAGAGTCAGAGCTCAAGACTGCATTATCAAAAGAAAAAGAACTCAATGAATTAAAATCTCGATTTGTTTCTATGGCATCACATGAGTTCCGTACACCACTAAGCTCTATCATGTCATCCGCATCACTGATAGGAAAATATGTGGAGAAAGGAGATATAGAAAAAAGCTCTAAACATATCGCAAGAATAAAGTCATCCGTCAATAATCTCACAGGAATCCTAAATGATTTTCTGTCTCTAAGTAAAATAGAGGAAGGCAAAGTTATTGTCAATAAAGAAAATATAAAATGCAGAGAGCTTTGCAAAACGATTCTTAAAGATGTCAAATCGATGCTCAAAGGAAACAAAAAAATAAATCATGACAACGTCGCGGATATTGAGATATATACTGACCCGAGAGTTTTAAAGAACATTCTCTTTAACCTATTATCTAATGCTATAAAATATACAAGCATGGATAAAGGCCTGATAAAACTCTCAGCACAAATGCTGAATAATAACTTAATGATCGAAGTCTCTGACAATGGCATAGGCATACCGGAGAACGAACAAAAACATCTATTCGATAGATTTTTTCGGGCTACTAATGTGGAGACCATACAAGGCACAGGCTTAGGTCTTAATATCGTACAGAGATATGTGAGACTACTGGATGGAGACATTCAATTCAGTAGTATCGAGAATACAGGCACAACATTTACAGTTAAGATTCCAATGAACAAATAATAGTTTTTTGTAAAATTTATCAACCCATGAAAAAGATATTAGTAATAGAAGACAACTTAGAGATCAGGGAGAATCTCTGCGAGATATTAGAACTAGCAGAATATGAAGTTATCTCTGCTGAGAATGGTAAGATAGGTGTAGAGAAAGCAAAAGCAGAATTACCAGATCTTATACTGTGTGATGTAATGATGCCCGAATTGGATGGCTTTGGAGTATTAAAAATATTAAATAAAACAAAAGATCTCAACCTCGTGCCAGTCATCTTCCTTACTGCCAAAGCTGAAAAGGACGATCTCAGAAAAGGAATGGGTCTCGGTGCCGCTGATTATATTACTAAACCATTTGATGATACAGAATTACTAGAAGCTATAGAAATAAGATTACAAAGGTCAGCAAAAATAAAAAATAGTTTTGATCAGACTTCGGAAGGCCTACAGCGTTTTTTTTCAGAAGCAAAAGCCAATGAAGAATTTGAAAAACTTTCAGAGAATAAAGAACTTAGAACATACTCAAAAAAAGAAATCATATACACAGAAGGTCAAAAAGCTCGTTGGCTTCACTTTATCGTAGAAGGACAAGTTAAAGAATATCAATCTAATGACTATGGTAAAGAACTCACTACTCAACTTTACAAGCCTGGGGATTTCTTTGGCTACTATCCACTTCTTAATGACGGTCTCTATACTAATAATACGGTCACAACTCAAGACACAACTTTAAGATTGATACCCAAAGCAGATTTTTCTCTATTGCTATTTAACAATAGAGATTTTGCTGCCCAGTTCATCAAGATGATCGCTAATAGAGCAGAAAATACTGAAAGCCAACTCATAGAATTAGCTTATAGCTCAGTAAGAAAAAAAGTAGCTAATGCATTATTGGCCTACCACGATGCAGAACCTACTAAGCACCTTAATGTAACCAGAGAAGATCTCGCTTCTAAGGCAGGCACAGCTAAAGAGACTCTTATAAGAACCCTGTCAGACTTTAAGTCTGAAGGTCTTATTGTCCTCGAAGGAAAGGCTATCAAGATAATAGACAGAGAGGAATTAGCTAATCTTATAGCGTAAGAATGGAGTAATTATTCAATTATTCATACATTCTCAAATGTCAAACAACTATAGAATAGCATAGTAAATTACCTGTACAATTCTATAGCTTCCGTATAGTCGGCCTTTAGTTACATACTATAAGTCAACGAAGATCATACTAAAAGATGACCATCATCATATTATTAAAAGTAAACTCAACTGATATTTGAGTAAACTAAACTTAATAACATGAAATTCTTTAAAGCTTCCTTTGATGTCATAATTCTAAGATACTATCTTATGATGGCAGTCGTCGTATTATCATACGTTTTGGGTATAGAACTATTAGCCATACTGGCCTTACCCATATTCCTCAGTGCCATTATGGGTATAAAATTAGAATCGAGAAGTATGGTTACATCAGCTAAAGCTATAACTCGCAACATAATCATTCCGAGTAAGGATTATCAGAAAGCGAGCTAAGCTATGCAACATCGGTATGGAGTTAGGCTTCCCAATATAACCTCTTTAGTAAGACTTATCTACGGCGTATACTTAGTCACTGGTGGAGTATATAATGCTGTTATCGGCATAAGCTCATCAGGAATAGAGGATATAAATCAATTCCTATTCTTAGAACGTATAATTGATTCGGGATATCTATTTGAGATGACAATAGCCGTCAAGATTATAGGAGGCTTGTTCTTACTCATCCCAAGGACAGCAGCTTTCGGTGTAATTATAATATTCCCTTACGCCGTTAATATATTAATCTATGTTGTAGCCTTCCCGAGTAAGGACTTGACATTGAGTGGTATTTTAGATTTTGCAACATGCAGCTATTTAATATACGCATATATGGACTTCTATATCCCCATGTTCAATTCGAATATAAATTGACTTATTCTTAATAATTATTTTTAAAACAATCAAACCATGGTAATTAATAATGACAAACGAATAAAAGACATACAAGAAGAATTCTCTTCAATATATCCTGGATTAAAATTAGAGTTCTTTAAAGAAAAACATAATGTCGGTCAAGGGTCAAAAAACGAGTCTAAACTTGACAGATACTCATCTCTATCAAGTATCTGTAAGAATATAAAGGCAAGTGACTTAATCATAAGAGATGACATGACAGTCGCAGAATTAGAAAAACAATTTGAAGAATCATATAGCTTGAACGTGCAAGTCTATAGAAAATCTAATGAGCTCTGGCTACAGACTATTAATACCGATAACTGGACTATAGAAAAACAAAATCTTAAAGGTATACACTCTCAGGAACCTCAAATCGAGTTATGAAAATAACCGTCAGAAAACCAAAGTCTAAATACAATGAATTTGGATCTAAGTATATTAAGAAAATTCTAAATAGAAAATATCGTCAGTTTGATTTTGTCAAAAATGTGGACGTAGAAGTTAGGAGGTTCAATGAAGAGTTAATAAGCTATCTGATGAATATCTATGTCGACAATAATCTAAAACCCATAACAATTGCATATACGACATCCAATGAGAGAGAGGCCTTAATCGGGGCGATAAATGCAACTAAAAGACAACTAAACCAAGTAAAGAAATACAACACTAAAGGTCAGACAATCTAAGATTTGGTATAGTTGAATAAAACTATACAATAGAAACAATATAAAAAAATACCATTATGAAAGTCCTAATAATAAGCATCCTAACTTTAATCCCCTTAGCTATAATTAGTCAAGGAAACGCTAACATGTTCGCAACTAAAAATGCTTTAAAAATCAGCATTTTCGAATTTGCAAAAGAAGAATTTCAAATAAGCTATGAGAGATACTTCAACGATAGAAAATCAAGTATCACCATAATGCCTTCAGTTATATTAAAAGATGACATGGAATCTCAAAAAGAGGGATGGTCTGTAATGTCTCAATACAGATTCTATCTGACACACTACAACAAAGGAAAGAATAATAATTTTCTCGGATTTGAAAACTATGGATTATATACTGGAGTGTATGCCAGCTATCTTGATTTTACTGAAGATTACACAGCATACTATTGGGACGAAGTCAATAGGATGAGTTATACTAAAAAACAAACAAAAGATATCTCTGCTGTAGAGGGAGGTGTGATTGTAGGCATGCAAATAGATTTTTCTACAAGGATAATTATGGACATATACTTAGGCGGAGGTATCAAAAGAACAGACCTTATAGACTCTATAAACGAAGAACCTAACGACGACAACAATAATAATTACTATTCCTATGGTGTTTTCGACAGAGAATACGAAGGCGTAAAACCAAGGTTAGGCTGCCAACTTGGATTCACTTTTTAATAAAAAATAATACATATGTCTACCAAAATAAAAAAGATGCTAATTGAAGACGTTATGACAAAAGATGTCATAACTGTACAAGAGAACGATGCTGTCTCCGTATTTAAAGATTACTTCGACGCAAGACTGATCCATCATTTAATAGTAGAGAATGATAAAGCTAAAATATCAGGCATAATCAGTAGTTCCGATATATCTAACGTATTGTCCTGGGCTTTTGATGATAAGATTACTGCGGAGCAACTTATGAGCAAAGATATCCAAACTATTAATCCTAAAGATTCTATTAAGTCTGCACTAAAAATCTTTCTTAAAAATCAAGTAAGAGCACTTCCTGTAGTAGATAGCGCTAATAACATATTAGGCATTATTACGCCTTATGACATATTACGGATAGTATAACAATTTTGATAAATGAGATTTACACAACATGTAGATAGTACTTGACTTAAAATACTTATAGAAAAAAATTATTCTATGATAAAAATGACTAATAAACCTCATACTATAGGGAACAAATCATATATCATAATAGCCATTATGATATTAGTAATTTTCTTTTCTACAGCGACATATTCGTATACATTCTTAGTCAGTACCTTAGGTGCATTAATCGCTATCTATGCATTGGATAATTATATGATATTCTCACGTCGCTACCCTTATATATGGCAAGTAATTAAATGGTGTGCTTTACTGACCATCATAATGTTGACACTTATAGGATTATCATACTAACGATATGAAATCGAATAAAATCAACATATTAATAATTTCCGTTATTATAATCTCAATATTATTCTATTGGTATGACGAGGAATATGGAATGGATAGAGCAGATACATTTGAGGTCAACAGTTACGACTTGCAAGACAAACTACTCATAGCTACACAGCAAAGCGATTACAAGGATGCGCTAGTAAGGTCGATAATCAAAAAAGTAGATTCTCCACAACTTTACATCAAGGTAACGGATGTATCAAATTTGAAAAATATAGACGCAGATAGTTTTAACGCTATTGTTATTTTACATACTTGGGAATTATGGAAAGCTCCTGAATCTGTAGTAAGCTTCATACAGAACAATTTTCAGAATAACATATATGTCGTAGGCACATCAAGTGCTGGAGACTTATCGATAGCTGATATAGATGGCTTCTCATCAGCCTCGGTTATAGACCATGTCGATGATGATACAGAAACGTTCTTAGATTGGTATAATAAAAAGCTGCCTCTAATGAATTAATAAAAATAATCATCCAAGCATTGAAGGTCCTGATCCTTATAATTACATTATAACATAGGACTTGTAAGGCGAGCCACAGACTCTAAAAACTTATTCCTATCTGCTCTCTCATTAAAACTTTGCAAAGTCAATTCCTCGCTTTTTTCCAATTCTAAAATAAAATGTTTTCTCATTTCTATTGTTGTATAAGCATCATAGACTACAGCATTAATTTCGAAGTTAGAAGTGAAGCTCCGCTCGTCGATATTAGCAGATCCTACCGATATCACACTATCATCGCTAATCATAACTTTACCATGCAGAAAACCATCATGATACAAGTACACTCTTACACCAGCTGCTAAGAGTTCTTTTATAAAAGTAAAAGTGCACCACTTTAACCACTTGAAATCACTCTTATAAGGCAAGAGAATTCTGACGTCTATACCACTTAATGCAGAAGTCTTCAGAGCAGTAATTATCGCTTCTGTAGGCACAAAGTATGGAGTGATAATATATACATAATCACTTGCGTCTGTAATTATAGTAAAGTATTCCTGCAGTATCCCACTATATTCAGAATCAGCACCACCTGCTACTATCTGCGTAGGAATGTTATTATATAAATTGCCATCATTGTAGAGTACTGGATCAGGTTTTATTAGTGCCCCTCCTGAATTTAACCAATCACCCTCAAATACATTAGATACATTCAACGCTGAATCACCTACAATTCTTAGAGTTACATCTTTCCAAAGCAACTCCGTCGATCTACTTTCAAGATAATTATCAGATATATTCATACCACCTATGTAAGTAATGTTATTATCTATAACTGCAATTTTGCGATGGTTACGATAATTAAGGTATCTGATATATGGTAATTTCTTAAATGGCATATAAGCTCGATGCTTTATACCAATATCGGTCATTAAGTCTTTACAACTACTATCTAATTCCAAAGAACCAAAACCATCATAGAGAAGTCTTACATTAACGCCTTGGCTAATTTTGATTTTAAGTGCTTGTAATAATTCATCAAAAAATACTCCTTTTTCAACTATGTAGTATTCCAGGTAGATTAAGTTTTTAGCTTTACTAATATCACTTAACAATCTTGTTTTTGTATCAGGACCAGAAAACAAAAGATTAACCTCTTCATTATATGCTAAAGCTGATGAATAGTTCTTATGCAGTAATTCTATAAGCCTAAACTTGGGATGGTCCTTAAGCTTTACTTCATATTCTATAGAGTCATGAGCATTAAATGGTCTACTAATCGTAAATATCTTATCTCTCTTAATATTTCTACCGAATAAAAAATAAACAATCATACCCAGAACTGGGATAAAGGTGACAAACAAAATCCAAGATAATGACCTGTAAGGATTCTTAATAGAAGACAGTATCCGCCTGAATGAAAGTGCATAGATAAAACAATAGACCGTACACCCTATCAATACTAAACTCATAATTAAAAGTACACATAAATAATAGCATTGATACTGTTATAGATCATAGTCCCGGATGACTTCTATCATTAAAATAGTGAGTAAATCTTATGAAATTACACTAAACAAACTTAAAGTTATGAAGATATTATTAGCTACCGATTACTCCAAACATGCGGGTATCGCTCTACAGTATGCAGTTGACATCGCTCACACAATGGATGCTGAATTACATGTATTACATGTACACAACAATTACGTGTATGACGAAATAAATCTTGGATTAGAAGAAGAAGCATTCAAGGCTTCAGAAAACGCTATGTCAGAACTTATGGCAGGAGTTCTCCCTCTTCTTAAAACCAAGCATATCCCACAATTCAATGTTATAGCAGGGGATACTAAGCACGAAACAATTAAATACATAGAAGAAGAAAAGATAGACCTCTTAATCGTAGGAACTGAAGGCAAGAAAAATATGAATAATCTTCTATTCGGCAGTACAGCTAAGGCACTTGTCAACAATGTAGATATACCAATACTTGTTATCCCAGAACATGACTTCAATACCTTTAATTCAAAAAGCATTCTATTAGCATTAGACAATAAAGAAGTCAACGACCAGAGCATATTTCACATACCTAACGCATTATCAAAAGCGTATGAAATGAATTATAACATCTTACATGTAAAGAAGGAGGGCGAAGACGATTTTCCTTTTGACCCAATCGTGCTAAACTATGTAACTGCACCACTATCAGAAATAGAAATATATGAAAACAAAAGTGTAGTAGACGGTATCAACTCTTACGTTTCTAAGGATAATAAAACAGGACTAATAATCATGATTAAAAGAGAGGAAGGATTTTTCAAATCTCTATTCTCTATTAGCCAAACATCTAAAGAAATCTTCAACACGCCTACCCCATTACTTATTCTAAAAAACTAATAAGTGCCAAAAATAATTAATAGTAAATCTCAATTTCTCAATGGTCCTAATTCAAGAGGATCAGAGTTTTCATTCTCAGTAAGCGTTATGCTTCAGCTTATAAAGGGCTTCAGAAAGCTCCACTTCATAGGGCCTGCTATCACAGTATTCGGGTCAGCGAGATTTCAAGAAACTCATAGGTATTATAAGTGGGCTTATGAAGTAGGTCATGAGATCTCAAAATTAGGCTTCACTACCATGACAGGCGGAGGGCCTGGCATTATGGAGGCAGCTAATAGAGGAGCATACGAAAACGAAGGCCACTCAGTGGGTTGCTCTATCGTACTACCGCAAGAACAGACTAACAATCCATATATGCATAAATATATTGAGTTTGATTACTTTTTTGTAAGAAAGGTATTACTACTCAAGTACTCTTATGCATTCATTGTTATGCCTGGAGGTTATGGGACATTGGATGAATTATTTGAGACATTAACACTGATACAGACAGCCATCATTCAAGATTTTCCTGTTGTTATATATGGTACAGAATTCTTTACAGATGTACAGAATATGATAGATAATATGATTAAGGAAAAAACTATCTCATCTAAAGATCGTGAGCTTATTCTATTTACAGATAATACATCTGAAGGCATCGATCATATTAGGAAATACATCTCCAGTAATTATGAAGTTAAAGAGAAGAAAACGAAACCCTTCTGGTGGTTAGGAGAATCCTCTAAATAATAAGTGAAAGATAACTTAAAAGAGCATTACGACTTCTAACTATAACTGACAACTTTATACAGGCCGCATGACTTATGTACATGATTATAACAATCATGTTTGATTCATATAAATTCATAGTTGAGTAATTACAATCTATTCGTTATCCTACGGCATTAAAAAGTGTCAATATTCCGATCACTAATATCAAGAGAAGTGAAAGTCGCTTAAATAAGTTCTGAGGTATATAATTAAGGATCTTCTTACCCAACCAAGAACCAACGATAGCAATTATGATAAGAAATGGAATGTATATCAAAAGCTCTGTTTTGACATATCCATTATATAGATAGACAATGGTTCTACTAAAATCAACACCAAGATCAATAACCGCAGAAGTCGCTACAAATACGCTTTTCTCAAGATTAAATGCCGCCATAGTTAATCCTCTTATAGCACCTCCAGTACCTAATACGCCTGCTATAAATCCTGACAAGGTACCTCCTACCATAGCGGGTAATTTTCCTTTGGAGACTTTCAATTGCTTGAACAAAAGAAATGTACTACTCAGAAGAATAAGAAATACTCCCAAAGCAATCTCCAAATAAATCACATTAATAAATCGGCTAAGTACTCCTCCAATAATAACAAAAAGTACTGCTGGAATTCCAAGGTAAATAATCAATGTCTTATCTAAACCTTTCTTAAATAAAAAAATCTTACTCATATTACTGGCTACATGAAATACAGCCGTAATACCCAACACTGCGTGAAAATCAAAATAATAATTAGCTGCTGGAACAAAAAATACTGACGATCCAAATCCACCAATTGTTCCCATTATCTCACCTATCAAAGCAAGCAATAGAAACACTATCTCAATCTTATTTCTCATTAATAGCTATTATCGATATCACAATGGATTAATCATTCTAATGGTGTTGTATCTCAAAGTTGACAGGAATCACTTTTTCATATAACTTAAGATATTTACGTCTTAATGTCTTTTTGAATTCCCTTGGACTTGGATCTATAGTGTATATTATTGTAGAATCCTTTCTCATCCTACTGGTATAGTTAGAAGTAATAGATCTTACATTCTTTTCCTTATTGGGGATATTAATGATGTAAATATTATATGTATCATTTTTAATTGGTCTCATTACAAAAGTCATCCATTCATTCTTTTCACCCATGTAATTAAGGTAGATATTCTTATCATCAATCTTAGCGACTTGGTTTTCTGAAAACTTAAATATAGTATCCGTCTCCGTTATCTTAACAAGGATGGTATCCTCATTAATATAATCAAATGCAAAACACTCTTTTCTACCTATTATATGAATCCCACCATCTACGATGGCACAATTCTCAGACTCCTCTACCCTCTTCATAGGTGTCTTATAAGTTATCAACGTTTCTGTGGTAATCATATCTTGTGTAACCATCACCCTTGAGCTATCACTCTCAAAAAAATACAAACCACAATACTCATCTGGAAAAGTATTTATTTCTTCTACTTCAGGTGGCATAGGTGATTTGAAGTTAACCTTAGGATTGCAAGCAACTATTGAAATGAGAATGAGAATGATACTAATGTAAACTTTCATATTGATGTTTATTTTATGGGTTAATTAGTACTGATCTTTTAAGCTATAGCAAGAACAGGTATGTCACTATCGGTAGCGACAAGTTCTACATTAGATCCACTGAAAATTCTTTTAATTGGATGCTTATGAGAATTTGATATACCTATAAGATCTATATTATGCTGCTCTACATAATGCTTAACTCCAGAATTTACAGAATAATCCTTGTAGAAATTTGTATATACTTCGTAGCCATCTACTAAAGCTTTATAATCTTTAAGTGCTTCCTCCATCACCACTGTAGGTTGGGTGAAATATGAAAATGTATCTATACATAAGATATGAACCTCCTTCACTGAAAAAGGTGCTATAAACTCAAGAAAGGATTTAAAATCCTTCTGCTCATTCACATTAAGACCTGTGACATAGACTACTTTCTCAAAATTGACATTAGGTATATCATTCTTTACAATTAAGGTGTTTTTATTAATATGCCTAAGGACTTTCTTAGTGTGACTTCCTAACCAAGTAGGTCTCTTATCTTTATTACCATGAGCACCTATAACTACTATATCCGTTATAGCCATAGTATCTTCCTGCTCCATTACCTCTAAGTAATCATTCATACTTACAGTATAATCACAGGTGATATTATGATCTATTAAGAGTTCCTTATAAGATTCGAATTTACCCTCTGCCTGTATTCTAAGCAGCTCCTCTATATCATTAATAAGAGCTCTATGTTCTGGCGTCCAATTCCATATTCTGGGCAACTCGATACAATGCAAAAACTGTATATCTGCATCGAATTTTCTTGCTAAAAGTATACTGGCATTGATCCCATTCTCTGAACTTTCGGAAAAATCTGTAGGTACTAATATTCTCATGTCGTAATTTAATTACATTAATAAATGATAACGAATCATCTCTCTGCAGCAGCTTTGATGATATAAGAATAAAGATGCACCTACTTTAATAGTATAAGTATGACCGCTGTTATTCTAAGACATGATATATATCAGCTTCTATTAATTATCATTATACTTTTCCATAATGTCATGATAGTATGTCATCTTATACAGAAACACGACACCTAAAATAACAGATATTGTAAATGGAATCCAAAACAAAAAATTGGAAAAACGAAAGTGATTAGAGTATGGGAGTGCCTGGACGAAAGGTCTGGCTATAGGATTACCGTCAGTGGATAGAACTTGAGTATCTTCACTCTTAATATAAGCTAAGATAAGACCTATCTGATCATCATCAAAAGGTTGGTTAGGCATAATGACTTCATTGTACTGGCTGAACAGTTCTACAGCAGTAGCGTCTCCATCAGAGATCATCCTCTGAGAACCTTTGATAAAGCTATATAACCAAGTGCTATCTCTTCTTTCATACACTTTAGATAGCGCAGGACCTACAAGCTTTTTATTTATATTATGGCAGGCCTTGCAATGGGTTTTGAATAGATTCTCACCTACAGCGATAAGACTGTCAGGCTTAGTATCAGCTCTCAATAATGTAAGACTGATAATGTAAATAAATAGAACTAAGAATATCCTCATGACTTATTATTTATTCGAGATACAGTTTGTAAAATTTTGCGGTCCGCTTCAGGATCTGTGCCATTGATGATAGCACGTATTTTTCTATCCTTATCTATGACGATAATATTTTCTGAATGTATAAAATCATATTCCTCACCACCGCCATCAGTAGCAGAGATAAGAAATGACTTCCTTGCAAGTCGATACAAATCCTTCTTTGATCCAGTTAATAACTGCCAGCTATCATGATTGACATTATAATTATCAAGATAGGCCATCAGTTTTTCTGAGGTATCTCTTTTAGGATCTACAGTCATACTAAGCAATAATATATCAGACTCCGACCTTACGACATCATGTACCTCTTGCATGTTTTTCATCATCTTTGGACATATAGATGGACAACTCGTAAAAAAATAATTGACGACCCATACCGAGTTAAGATGCTCACGAGAATCAAATGTCTGTGACTTTTGATTTTGTAAATGGAATGACTCTATCACGTGATCATCGCTACCATATACGGGCAATGGACTAAGCTTCTCATCTATAGCGATGATAACTTTATAACCCGTATATGACAGCCCACCTACAATAAGTAGAAAAACTAATATTGTCTTATTCATTAGAATCTGGTTTTTTAAATATTTCCATAGGTATCGGATTCTCAGGAGAATATGGCTTGGCTCCTGGCCCTGTAAGATTTTGTATATCTCTGAATACCGGAATATATGCCATGAATAATATGAATCCCATCACCACAACCCATGGCGTAAGTCTATCTAATATCGCCATGCGCTTCTCCTTGTGCAATACCTCAAAAGGTGGAAAACTAATGACATGAGCTTTAGTCGACTTAACCAATACTAAATCTATCAACACTAAGAACATCATACAACCTGCGACGAATAATACGACTCCACCTAGTACTGTGATACCGGTAGTAAATATCCAATCTGGTCTAAATAATGGACTATCAGGATCGAGATATGAGATACCAAGATTAGTCCTACGAGGTTCCCCTCTTAAGCCACCCCACATTAAGCCTGTAGAGAATGTCAACATTCCTATAGACCACAAGTAAGGAATTATAGTTGCTATACGTTTTAGCCTAAGCTCTTTGCCTTCAATCTTCTCCAGTAAGAATATACACATCCCTATGATACCCAAGAAAACTGGACCTGCTATCGTCATATGAAAGTGGCCTGGTAACCATGCAGTATTATGAACCATACTATTAAGAGAATAACTTGCATTGACCAAACCCGTAAGACCTCCGAATATGAATAGAATCAATCCATTAATGAGGTAGGCAAATAAATATCTTTCCTTATCGAAGTATGGCAATTTCAACATCCATCCCAGCCATCTTCCTCTGTGTCCACGCTTCCATGCAGCATACTCTAATGATGCCGCGATTGTAAAAGCAGTAATAAAACTTGGTACTGCTACGCCATAGGTTAGAATAGACTGTACAAGCTTCATCCCTCTTGTAATACTTGGCTCACCGAACTGATGATGTACGCCTACAGGTATCGAAAAGATTAAGAATAGGAAAAAGACAAGCCTACCAGCATTTTCTGAATACAACTTTCCTCCTGCTAACGATGGTAGCATAGAATAGTACATAAGATATACTGGCAATAACCAAAAATAAACCAATGCATGACCAAAGAACCAAAATAAGGTACGAGCCAGTGGTATATTGATCGTCTCTACCATACCGAGTGACCATGGTAATAACATACCCAATACTTCATATGCAGCAGGTATCGTACATACAAACCACATAATAAAATTAGTTAACGTCGCTAATACCGGCAGTGGCGTATACTCATCCTTATGAGTTTTCTTCCACTTGAGATACATCATTATCCACGAAAAAAATGGAATCCAAGTCCCTACTATTAAGAGTGCTACACCGACATAAAAGATGGGGTGTGCTTTTAACGGAGGATAGAATGTATAAAGTACAGATGCCTTACCCGTAAGCATAGTAATAGCAGCGAATATAGTACCCATATACATGATACCCACTGACAACCAGGATAAGAATAAATTCATCCTTGCTTTGAGGTAGTAACTCATACATGCATGGCCAAATGCCACAGCAAAAAACGACGTCAATACAATTGCATTAATAACTCCATGAAGTGTAAGTCCTTGGTAGTAATCTATCGATGCAAATGAGGTCTGAGATATCATACCTGAACGATACAATGTCTGCATCAGTCCATGATATATACCTAAAGATAATAGTACAAGAGGAAGCGTAAGTAGAGCGAGTATGATATACCTCTCACTACTGGTGATTTTCCATTCATCCATTTTAAGTTTGCCTAACATTTCTATTTGTTTAGAATTTTGGGTAATTAACTACGATCTCAGCATGCATATGTTGATGACCAGATCCGCAGTACTCATGACATACAATATTATATACTCCTGGCTCTGTAAACTTGGTGGTCATCTTATTAATCCCACCTGGTACAGCCATCATATTAAGCCCTTTCTCGGCTATATGGAAACCATGTACTACATCCTTAGAGCTGAGATAAAAATCTACCTCACTACCTACTGGGAAGAACATCTCGTTAGGTTCAAAACTCCACATCTGAGCATTAATAAATACTTGATAGAGACTATCATCCAGTTTTTTAATACCCGGATGCGTAAATGACTCATCGTAAGGAATACACTCTGGAAGGTCTGTCGCATATCGATTAACAGCATAAAGGACAGAGATCAGAAAAAAGACCAATAGCAATCCTGTTATAGTTAATATTCTTAGTTCGTACTTATCCATAACTATAGTGTTGTATTTATCATTAGAAAATAAATACCAAACCATATAATCAATGCTAAAATGACAATGAAAATGAAAAAAGTAATTGCGCCACGAGGTTTAAAATCCTCGTCGGATGAGTGTTCGTGATTCATACCTTCAATTTGTTTTGTTGGCATAAAAATAGGATGAGAGTAGAAGTATCATTATGACAAGTATCATCGGAAATCATGATATTGATCAGGTTCTGACAACTATCTTTTCATATTATACTTAAGTCTTATTCTTGGTAACATGTCATAAGTCGTTGCCCTCGTTCGAATATCTACTACATATCCCCATGCTCATTAATTAAGAAAATCAAATTGAGGCTTTGCTTTACAGCCCATATTTTCAATAATTGAATTATTATGATCCTATATTTTATTGACCATATCGATCTCAGGATTAGAATTAGCAGCGAATAATATATCGCTCATTCAATTAAATTTTAATTGCCATAAAAGAACTCCATAGCATCCTATGTATGTAACACTGGATGGCACTGAGTAATGATTTTCACGAGTACAGCGAACTTTTCTAAAATTTATTTTCCAAAAGTCCGCTCCTTTATACTATCAAAATTTTAAATTTGAATTGTCTAAGTTTTCAAGAAATGATTTGAAGTCTTTTATATTTCTTAATCTGACATTACTTTAGGCTCATTGTCAGCAGATAAATAGAACATATTATCAGAGCTTAAGTCTAAATTATAAGATGAATTCTACACTTTATCTAATTTATCATAATAGATACCACCTGAGAAAACAATCGCTGAATTAATAACTCAAAGATTATATACGACGTATCCTTACTCTAAGAAAAACATTCTGAAAATTAGTGCAAATTTGCGTAAGGTATGTACAATGGATATTGATAAGTCGTCGTCTCAATCAAGTACGGATAGATATGCAATATTATCTATCATTAGTCGCATAATTTTCGTCTTTCTTATTTTCTAAATCATCTTTTAGCCCATCAGGCAATCCTTGTACATCACTTAATGAAAAACCGATTTCCTCAGAATTTTCATTCGGTATGACAC
>ENA-ORXM01002132-ORXM01002132.1-marine-metagenome-genome-assembly--contig:-NODE-2132-length-24437-cov-3.316544_pt1 | contig 24437 bp, 22 predicted proteins | sample MGYA00237867_ERZ511480 | MGnify/ENA primary metagenome ERZ511480 (study PRJEB26309, sample SAMN06266103) | marine metagenome | isolation source: Algal blade | place: United Kingdom:Sidmouth, United... | reverse complement strand
CCAGGTTATCCTCGGCTCGAGACTCAGGAAGCGCCGCGCGAACTCGTCGTCGGGGTTCGCACCGAGCCGATCGGGCTCGTAGGCCCGCGCACGGAAGGAGAAATCGAGCAAGGGGCCGAGCTTGCGGCGGTAGTCTCCGATGAGCTCCTGCGCCTCGACCTGACTGCCGACGCTGCTCGGCTGCACGTCGACGCCGAAGTACAGCGAGTAGTTCGCCACGCCCGCGTCGCGCGTCACCCTGACGTTCGCGAGCCAGCCGTTCTCGCTCGTCTCGAGCGAATCCGCGTACTCGTCGGCGCTCTGCTGACGCAGGTTTCCGGTGAGCGGATCGGTGATCAGCGGGGCACGGAAGAACTCCCGGTCGGCCGCCCTGAACGTGTCGCTGTCGTCGGTGGTGTTGTAGTAGAGACCGGCCTGCACGCCTGCCCGGACGGTCGGGGTCAGGCCGCGATCGTAGCCGAGGCGGAAGCTCGACGTCGACGAGAGCGCCTCGCGTCCGCGGGGGAGGCGATAGATGTCGTTCTGCCCGTCACGCACGAGATCCCCGAACGGGACCGCGACGGGATCGGCGGGGACCACGTCGGCGACGTAGTAGCTCTGGCTCGCGATCGCCGAGAACGTCGAGATCGGCGAGAGCTTGTAGCGGTAGCCGAGATCGATCTTCGCCTCCTGATAGTCGTCGAGCTCGTCGTCCGGTGTGAAGACGCCGACCGTCGCGTTGTCGACCTCGTCGATCGGCAGCGGGGCGCCGTCGGGCGCCTCGGGAACGATGTCGTCGTTGGTGAAGTCCGCGCTGTTCTGCGCACCGTACAGCCCGAGGTAGCGCTCGTAGATCGCGTCCTGCGCGTCGGGCAGGTCGTGCTGCACGTTCGTGTACGTCACCCGCCCCTCCACGCTCGTGCGCCGGCCGAGCTCGCGCACGACGGTCGGCGAGGTCGTGAAGCGCCGGCGCGCGACGTCGCTCTCCTGGTCGATCGTGCTGGTGTCGGTGGCTACCGACTCGCCGACGGCCAGGTCCCCCGCGATGTCCCGGCTCGGGGTGTCCTGCTTGAACCCCAGATCCACTCCGTAGCGGGTCAACCGGTCGCCGAAGCGGGTCTCGACGCCGGCGATCTGGTTCGAGTCCAGGTCGTTCTCGCGGCCCTCGTCGCCGTCGACGACGTTCGTGATGTCGAGAAACGCGCAGCAGGCAGCCTCGCGTTCGGCCAGATCGGCGAGGCGTAAGTCCTGCTGTTCAAACGGAATTTCAACATCAAGCAGGATCACCACGACTTCCGCAAACTTAACGGCGCGCAACCCGTCCGATACCGACAGCTTTTCAAGTTTTTCTTGAACCTTGGCCTTGCGGCGCATCCCTGCCGTGTCAAAAATCCGCATCGGCACAGCTATACCGTCGGTACCAGCCCAGTCCTTTTGAACAGAAATCGCATCGCGCGTGATCCCTGCCTCGGGTCCGGTCAACAGACGCTCCTCCCCGAGGATTTGGTTGATCAACGTGGATTTACCCGCGTTCGGGCGGCCACAAACGGCGATTTGCAGCGGCTTTTCCTTGGTCGGAACGCGCGGCGCGTCCTCATCGTCGTCGCCCACATCAACATCTGTTTCCGGAGCGTCCGCCTTGGCGCGCTCCTCGAATGCATCTGACAATGGCATCAGGACATCATACAGCTCGTCCATGCCCTCGCCGTGTTCGGCAGACAAGCGGATCGGCTCGCCCAAACCCAATGAGAACGCTTCGAGGTAACCCACATCGCCAGCTTTTCCCTCGGCCTTATTGGCCGCAAGGATCACATTGGCGTTTTTCTTGCGCAAAATATCAGCAAAAACCTGATCGGTCGGCGTGATGCCAACCCGCGCATCGATCATGAACAAGCAGACATCAGCCATCTCGACGGCACGTTCCGTCAGGCGGCGCATGCGTCCCTGAAGACTGTCATCCATCGCATCCTCAAGGCCTGCGCTGTCGATTACGGTGAATCGCAAGTCGGCCAGCCGCGCAGCCCCTTCACGCAAATCACGTGTCACACCGGGTTGGTCATCAACCAACGCGAGCTTTTTACCGACCAAACGGTTGAAAAGCGTGGATTTCCCCACATTGGGTCGGCCCACAACGGCAAGGGTAAAGGACATCTGTTCAGGCTCCTGACGGGTTCAAGACCCCCCGCTACACCAAACACGTGCTAACGGAAAGCCACCAGTTGACCCGTTTTGCTAATCACATAAAGCGTGCCATTTGCGACAACACCACTAGAGGCCGCACCACCATCAATTGCGACAGTCCCGATGAGCGCACCGGACGTCGGGTCAAACTGGCGGATCACGCCGTCAGACGACGCAACGATCAGGCGCCCCCCAGCAAGGATCGGGCCGTAGTGTGCTGTGACAGCGGGCTGCCTGCGGCGGTTTTCGACATCGGTGCTCGGCAAGGCCACGCGCCAAACCGGCGCACCCGTTGCCGCATCAAGCCGAATGAGGTCATTCAAATCATTTACGGCGAAAATCGCATCACCGGCAGGCCACACGGGGCCTTGCACGCCTTCGGATGCAGTCCAGATCCGGTCACCGCTAAAGCTATCGAGTGCGGCCAACTGACCACCGAAGTTGCCCACATAAACGCGACCATCAGCAATGACAGGATCACCCGCTATATCGGAGATAAGCGCCGCAGCGCGGCCAAGCCGTTCGCCGGAAATTGTCGTGCCCCAACGGCGCGTTCCGCCCTCGGGGAAGGTGGCGATGACTTCACCCGACGGGAACGGAAAGACCGCCAAGTCACCCGCCACTGCCACACCAGCCCCGCCAGCAAAATTGCCGATGGATGGCGCACCGCCCAATTGCCATTGAATACGGCCCGTATTGGCGTCAAGCGCCCACGCCGCACTGTTGCGCGCCACGACATAGACAATACCGTCCTTGGCCGTAGGCGCGGATGTGCCCGGCGCATCAAGGTCTTGGGTCCAGATTTCACGCCCCGATGCCGCGTCAAGTGCTGTCAGCTCGCCAAATCCGGTCGTCACAAACACGATGCCGTCTGCCACGCTGACACCGCCGCCAGACGCATCCGTGGCGTTATCATTGCCCGGCGTCACATCAGTGGCCCAGACAGGGGCGCCGTTGACGCCCGTCGCAGTGACGCGCGCTGCGGCATCAAGCGTATAGATCACACCGCCAGCGACGACAGGTTCGGCCGTGATACGCGCACGGCGGCTATCGCCCTGCCCGATGGACACCGCAAACAATTGCGTCAGATTCGCACCAAGTGCGGGATGCGCTATCTGATGGGATGGCCCGCCATTGCGGTGGCTCCAGTCGGCGTTGGCACGCGGCGTCGCAAGCCGCAGGGCAGCAACCTGATTTTCAAACGCAACCGTGTCAGCACGCAGGTCGACGCGCTCGCCCACCAGTTTGACATCCCGTTCACCGCAGGCGGCAGCCAGAGCGATCAGCAGACCAGCTGCACAAATTGATTTGGCTGTCACAGACATCGCCCCCTTACCGCTTTATTCAGTCGCGTCGGTGGCGGATGGATCGCCGCCCAACGCCACAATCAGCGTTTGCGCGCGTTCGCGCAACCCTCGTGTGGCACCTGCATCCTCGGCAATGGCACGCATGGTCGCGATGGCACCTTCGGTATCGCCCTCGGTCACTTGGATCAATCCAAGCTGCTCTTGCGCGATCAGATTGAACGTCGCACCAGGTTGGGCCAGTGCCTCAAGCGCTGCCTTGCGCGCATTGGCATCATCGGACGGTAACATCGCTGCCTTCAACGCAGCAAGGTCACGGTATACCGCTGGCACATCCATGTTCGTGGCCAATCCACCCAATGTCGCAGCAGCGGCATCGGTTTGTCCGGCTTCTTGTTGGGTCGCGGCGGTCAGCAAGGCGACCACAGCAACGGCTGGCCCGTCAACGATCACATCAGTCAACGCAGCGGCGCGATCGTCTGGTGCATCAGCGGCCAAGGCTGCCAGCATCTGATCGCCCGCGGATTGCGCAGCCGACGTCGCTTGCGCCTTTGTGAATTCGTTATAAGCCGCACCACCGACAAGCCCCAGCACCACGACCACCGCGATCCAGCCATAGCGGCGCAAATACCCGTAGAGTGCGTCGCGACGGACTTCTTCACTGACTTCGTTGATAAAGCTGTCTGTATCGCTCACGGTGGGCCCCTCGTATTCATGCGCATCTGCGCGCAATTGTTATATGGTTCATATCGCCAATCGCGCATGATTGCCAAGACCCAACGCAGACGGGTGGCAAAGCACTGCTAGGCAGGTATGACATCATCCTCTGACTGACGGTTCCAAAGATGCGCGTATCGGCCATTTTCGGCCAAAAGCACATCATGCGTGCCATGTTCCACCACAACACCGTCTTCAAGCACGATAATCTGGTCGGCGTCGGCAATTGTGGACAAACGGTGGGCGATGGTGATCACGGTGCGACCTTTGGCCATCGCTGCCAGCTCCGCCTGAATTTCCATCTCGGTTTCAGTATCAAGCGCGGACGTCGCCTCGTCTAACAACAGGATCGGCGGATTTTTTAACAAAGTCCGCGCAATACCGACGCGTTGCTTTTCACCCCCAGAAAGCTTGAGGCCACGTTCACCCACAGTTGTTTGATATCCGTCCGGCAAACTTATGATGAAATCGTGGATTTTGGCAGACTTGGCTGCGGCAACAATCTCGTCTTCGCCAGCAGATGGACGCCCGTAGGCGATGTTATAATGCACTGTGTCATTGAAAAGCACCGTATCTTGCGGGACGACACCGACTTGGGCATGCAGGCTGGCTTGCGTGACGTCGCGAACATCTTGCCCGTCAATACGCAGCGCGCCAGACCCAACATCGTAAAACCGGAACAACAGCCGCCCGATGGTCGACTTACCGGAACCGGATGAGCCAACGATCGCGACAGTTTCGCCCGGTTTGGCGGTGATGTTCACCCCCTTCAAAATGGCACGCTCGGCGTCGTAGCCGAAGTGGACATCGTCCAAAACGACCTCACCGGCTTGTACTTTTAGAATATCGGCGTCCTCTTTGTCGACAACCTCTGCCGGTTGCTGCAACAAATCGAACATCTCACCCATATCGATCAGCGCTTGGCGAATTTCGCGATACACAGTCCCGAGGAAATTCAGCGGCATCGTAATCTGGATCATATACGCATTCACCAACACAAAATCGCCAACGCTCAGAGTGCCGTTTTGTACGCCAATCGCGGCCATGACCATAACTGCGACCAGCCCGCTTGTGATCAGCAACGCCTGCCCGAAGTTCAGGAACGCAAGGGTGTAATTGGTCTTGACTGCCGCCGCCTCGTATTGACGCATTGCATTGTCATAACGGTCGGCCTCCCACTTTTCGGCGCCAAAATACTTGACCGTTTCAAAATTAAGCAGGCTATCAATCGCCTTTTGATTGGCGTCGGTATCCTGATCGTTCATTTCCTTGCGGATTCGGACGCGCCATTCGGTGACAGCAAATGTAAACCAGACATAAAGCCCGATCGTGATAACAACGACGATCACATAATAGATGTCAAACTTGCCGAACAGCACCGCCAAGATCATCAACAGTTGCAGGATCAACGGCCCCACGGAGAACAGCAAGAAGCGCAGGAGAAACTCCACCCCTTTCACGCCACGCTCGATTATCCGGCTTAAACCACCCGTTTTGCGGGTGATATGATAGCGCATCGACAAACGGTGAATGTGGGTGAATGTTTCGAGCGCAAGAGAACGCAATGCGCCTTGGGATACCCGCGTAAAAATCACATCACGCAGTTGCATCAACCCTGTTGACGTCAGTCGTGCAATACCAAACGCAAGTGTCAGCCCCACGGCAGCCAAGCCCATAAATGTGACGGTTGTCGGGTCCTCTGGCGCGAGTGAATCGACGGCTTGGCTGAACAAAAGCGGCGCATAGACCGCAATGATTTGCGAAAGCAACAGCGCCGTCATCGACGCGACAACACGTATTTTGACAACCGTATTTCCTGCTGGCCACAGATATGGCACCACGCTGCGGATCACGTTCCAGCCCTGAACGCGCGCGCCAGACAGATTGGCATCGGTTTTGGTCAGTCTACGCATGGCGATCTCCGGTTTATCAGACCACCTAAGTACGTCTGTGGCATCGGGATTACCAGCAGTTACGACCTATTGAACAGCATCTGGTATCCGGAACACCTGACCAGGGTAAATCAGGTCCGGGTCGCGGATGCGGTCACGGTTGGCAGCAAACACTTCCACGAACATGACGCCCGCTCCTAACCGATCCTTGGCAATCGCCCAAAGCGTGGTTCCCGGTTGTACGGTTGTCATTGCGACCTGAAATTCAGGCTCCGACGTATCGACCGCAAATGCTTCGGCGACAACCGCGGGCTCTTCGCGTTTGAACGGGGTTTCGATCCGCGACACCACCTCACCTGTGGTATCTACCTCATCGATGCGCAGGGTATAAATACCTGTATCAATGTCCGGTAAATCGGTGCGCCAGTTGCCACCCGCGACGATGCGGGACGTCGTGACAGGCTGGTTATCCAGATAAACCTGCACAAATCCCTCGCCCGCCGCGCGTCCGGCGATCAGCACATCACCGCTTGGGTCGTAGGTGATACTATCCAAGGCGACGTTCGACAAAACCTCGGGTGCGGCACTTGGTGCTTGGATCACTTCAATGCCGTCGCTTGTTGCAACAAGAACGGCAGGCGCTTGCGGAACAGGTTGTGGAACCGGAATATCCAACGACACGGCCGGCGCCACGGGGTCCGGTACATCAATTGCTGCGATCACGGACTCTGGCGGGTCCGCCGCAACGACGGGATCATCGACGACAACGCTTGGTGCCTCGGCTATTACAGGCGGAGCGGCGATTGGCGCGATCAAATAGGTCTCGGGTGACGCAATCGCGTCACCATCTGGATCAGCGATCAGTGAAACAGCCTGTGACTGGTCGGAATACGGTAGCTGGACAATCGCAACGAAACTCCCGCTGGGGTCCGCGTCAACCCGCATCAATGGCCCGCCATTCAGCATGATCCCAATCGTTTGATCAGGGTCGGCACGGCCTGCAAATACGGCGCTCCCATCCGCCTCGACCCGAAAAGTATCCAGCTTGGGCGCAAGCACCGCAGGTGGCACGATTTCGGCGATCTCGGGCGCTTGAGCAGGTGCAATCGCAGACGGGTCTTGTAACACCACGGCAGGACGCGGTTCCGGCACGGGCGCAGCAACATCCGGTGCCAACATTGGCGCGACGACCACAACAGTCACCGCAACAGCCCCCGCAGCCACAGTGCCCAAGCCCAATTGCATCGCGTTCGATACAGCCATGTGATGATCCTACCCCATTGCCCGCTGACTTGGCGGGTTGAGCGACCATAACAACAGGTCTATGAGCGGTCAAAGGGATCAAATCAGCGGGATGACGACTATGACAATTATGCAAAAATCAATCTGTGTGTATTGCGGGTCACGTGATGGCGACAGCCCCGCATATGCCCGAGCGGCGTCTGACACCGGCACAATGCTGGCGAAACGTAATTGGCGGTTGGTATATGGAGCGGGCGATGTTGGCCTGATGGGGCGGGTCGCCAATGCCGCGCAAGCGGCGGGCGGCAAAACATTCGGCGTCATCCCGACCCATTTGCTTGATTGGGAGGTCGGCAAGCGCGACCTTGACACATTCATCATCACAGAGACGATGCATGAACGCAAAAAAGTCATGCTGATGAATGCTGACGCGATTGTTGTGCTGCCTGGCGGGGCCGGATCACTCGATGAACTCTTCGAAGCGCTCACTTGGCGGCAATTGGGGCTGCATGGCAAACCGATATTCGTACTGAATACCAACGGGTTCTGGACACCACTGATCGGCCTGATCGATCATGTCGTGGCCCAGGGATTTGCTGACACGTCCCTGCACGGCTTCATTCAGGTTGTCGACGACGTCCCTGCCCTTGAGGCCGGTTTGGATGCCGTCCTGTCCTGACGCCACAACGATACCGTATAGACGATCAACGCGGCCCAGATGATCGGAAATGCGATTGCATGCCAGCGTGTTACGGCCTCGCCCATGATCAACGCCGCACAGCCAAATTGCAGCGTCGGGTTCAGGTATTGCACCAACCCGACCGTCGACATGCGAATGCGGCGCAACGCATAGCTGAACAATATCAACGGGCTCGCCGTGATTGGCCCCGATAGCGCAAGGATCGCATGTGTGGTCGGGTCGTTGTCGCTGCCGACACCTGTGCCCATGATCGCGATCCATAGGGCAGCCAAGGGCGCGAGCAAAATCACCTCTGCCGTGACCGACACCACCGGACCAAGCGGCAGGTGTTTCTTGATCATCCCGTAGATGCCAAACGTTCCAGCGAGCCCAAGCGCGATCCAAGGGGCAACACCAAGCCCGACAGTCAAAACGATCACCCCAACTGCCGCCATCCCAACGGCGATCCATTGGGCGCGGCGCAGCACCTCACCGAAGACGACCATGCCAATCACAACAGCCACCAGCGGGAAAATGTAATAGCCCAGCGATGCTTCGATCCCCTGCCCTGTGGAAATCGCATAGATAAAGCCAAACCAGTTGGCGGCAATCATGATGGACCCTGCAAGGATGACCAGCACTTGGCGCGGGTCCTTGAACGCCGCCACAACCTCGCCCAACCGGCCCTGCACCCCAAGGATCAGCGTGAAGAACGCCAGCGACCAAAGCCCGCGGTAACACAGCACTTCCAGCGGCGGCACATGGGTGACTTGCGCATAATAAAGCGGTGACAGCCCCCAAACAGTACAAGCGGTCACAATCGCCAAAACACCTTTTTGATCATCGCGCATTGTAAGGCTTTCTGGATAGGGCGGACGGCGGTGGACCGACCTTGTCATTCATGGCAGCCTGCACAGGTTTACGCTAGCGATTTATCTGCTTCAGGAAGACCATAGGCCCCGCCAATCAAAGTCGCCTACGCGGGACAAAACTGCCGGCGCGATTGTGATCTGAATGGCTATGAATGTGAATTTATCCAGAGTTGATTCCAGACATTTATGCGATGCCGAGCATTCACCACGTTGGACCCAAGGCCGCCATTCGCCCAAACAAAAAAGGCCCGCCGCATCACAGCGGCAGGCCCAGATATTTTCGTTATCCCATGCAGTTACATACGGGACGCGACGTTTTCCCAATTGACCAAGTTATCAAGGAAATTGGTCAGGTAAACCGGACGCTTGTTGCGGAAGTCGATGTAGTAGGAATGCTCCCAAACATCACAACCTAGCAACGTCGTCTGACCAAAGCACAGCGGGTTCACACCGTTTTCGGTTTTCGTGACCTTCAGGCCGCCGTCGGTGTCCTTGACCAGCCACGCCCAGCCAGAGCCGAACTGGCCTGCGCCCGCTGCGGAAAACTGCTTTTTGAATTCGTCAACCGACCCGAAGCTATCAACCAGTGCTTTTTCCAATTCGGATGGCATTGCGTTGCCGTCCGGTCCCATCATTTCCCAAAACTGGTTGTGGTTCCAAAGCTGGCTGATGTTATTGAAGATACCGTTTTGCGCGACAGACGACTTGTCATATGTGCCGACGATGATCTCCTCTAAGGATTTACCCTCCCATTCTGTGCCCGCAATCGCCGCGTTACCGTTGGTGACATAGGCGTTGTGGTGCAGATCGTGGTGGAATTCCAGCGTTTCGGCAGACATGCCTTTTGACGCGAGCGCATCGTGGGCATAAGGCAGATCAGGAAGTTCAAAAGCCATGGTTTATCTCTCTTTCAAGTTACAGACAGGGTTACCCCTTACATGTCACACGTAGGCCGCAGGTCAAGGGTCAGAAGTGCCCGACAGCCCCGCCCTTGGCTGATGCCGCCAGCAAACGGAACGTGTAATCAGCGACCGACCGGAAGCAGATGACGCAGAAAGTATCGTCGTCTTTCATCCAGAACGCAGCAGCCACCTGCCCCAAACGCGTGCGGCGGAAATCGCCCACACGGTAGGTATCTGGATGCAAATCAACAGGTGCCAGCTTTGCCATGACCTCACGTGCGAACGTGCCTTCGACGTGGATCAAGGCACGGGCATCCGACAAGTTTTCAGCCAAAAAATGCTGACCCTTCAGCGCCTTTTCGATCTTGGCAATACCTGCTGAAACATCAGCGTGCGGCACCAGCAAAAGCACCTCGTCGGGTGACATCCAGCAGATCCCGTTGTCGCCAGACATGCCCGTCCGGCCCACAGAAGGGAATGCAGCACCCGTCACAGCCTTGCATACCGATTTAAGCTTTGCGTTGCTCAAATCGCCGCGCAGGGTGATCATTCCTTGCAAACCCGCCTCGCGGATTGTGACTTCACCCGGGGCAACTGCGCCCTGCAATGCGCTGACAGCATTAGACATTTTGCTTCTCCCCGTCTTTGTCATAGAATACTTGGTCGACGATTTTGGTTTTCACCGTGGTCCCGTCCACCTTGTTAAACGCGATCACTTCGCCCATCCGGTCAGGCCCGTGCAGCACAAGCCCCATGGCAATCCCGCGTTCCAAATTGGCGGAATAATAGGTCGACGTCACGCGCCCTTGGGTATTGCGCTGACCGTTGGCATTGTCACCATCGGCAATCGCATAGGCCCCGTCCGGCAGGACAGACCCGTCCAGCGTCTCAAGGCCCACCAGCTTCCAACGGTTTGGATCAGCCATATGGCTGCGACTGTGCGCACGTTTGCCAAGGTAGTCATCTTTCTTTATCGAAAGCGCCCAGTTCAGGTTCAAATCCTGCGGGATCACTGTCCCGTCTGTTTCGTCCCCGATCATGATAAAGCCCTTCTCGGCCCGCAAGATGTGCAAACACTCGGTGCCGTAGGGCATCACCCCAAATTCTTCGCCCGCGTCGATCAGCGCATCCCAGAATGCACGGCCTTGGCTGGCAGGCACAGCAATCTCGTACGACAATTCGCCAGAGAAACTGATCCGGTAGGCCCGCGCGTCAAAGCCGCCAAGTGTGCCGTCACGCCACTGCATAAACGGCAACGCGTCCTTGGATACATCCATGCCGCCCAGCTTTTCCAATACTTTGCGGGCATTGGGGCCTACGACTGCGATCTGCGCCAACTGCTCTGTCACATTCGCGACATAGACGTTCCAGTCCCACCATTCGCACTGCAGCCAGTCCTCCATCCACGCATGGATACGCTCTGCCCCGCCTGTGGTCGTGTGGCACAGCCATGTTTCATCGTCGATGCGCGCAACCACGCCGTCATCCGACAAAAACCCGTTTTCCGTGCACATTAGCCCATAGCGGCATTTGCCCACGGCCAAATTCGACATCATGTTGGTGTACATCATATCGAGGAATTTGCCCGCATCAGCACCCTTCACGATGAGCTTGCCCAAGGTGGACGCATCCAGCAAACCAAGGTTGTCACGGGTGTTTTTCACCTCGCGGTTAACCGCGTCATGCACCGTTTCACCATCGCGAACATAGGCATAGGGCCTGCGCCACTGACCGACAGGTTCGTTATCCGCACCGTTTGCATTCGACCAATCAGACACGGGCGTCAGGCGCACTGGTTGGAACAAATCACCCTTTGCATGACCCGCGATCGATGACATCGATATCGGCGTATACGGCGGACGGAACGTGGTTGTCCCGACATTCGGAATGTCGGCATTCAGTGATTTAGAAAGTATCGCCAAGCCATTAATATTACTCAACTTACCCTGATCTGTCGCCATACCCAAAGTCGTGTAGCGCTTGGCATGTTCCACGGACTCGAACCCTTCTTGGGCGGCCAGTTGCACGTCACTCACCTTAACGTCGTTCTGGAAATCAAGCCATGCTTTGGACCGCAGCGCCTGTTTGGCGCCCTGCGGCATTAGCCAGACAGGTGAAATCGGCCCTTCGGTTGCATCTTCGCCTACTGGCGCGGCCCCCGCCTTGCCTTTGGCACCCGCCGCTTTTGCTGCAGCGCGGCCAGCGGCAAATCCGTCTGCGATCCCTTCCGCAGTGAACAGGTGTCCGTTGGCAATACCTGCTGTTGTCACGAACCCGTGCCCATCAGCGCCCAGCGGCGGCTTTTCCGCGTCGGGGCGGAACATCGCCTGATCTGCGTCCCACACCAGCTTGCCACCGCAGTGCGACCAAAGGTGCACCACAGGTGACCAGCCGCCAGACATGGCGACGCAATCACATGCGATCTCTTCCAGCTCGGCACCCTCGCCTGCTTGGGTACAGATTGCCACGCTGGTGACACGCTTGCCGCCCTTGACCTTGGCGATGCCTTTGCCAAATTCAACGCGAATGCCCAAGGCGCGGGCCTGATCAATCAAATCGCCCTGCGCATCGCTGCGCGCATCGATAATCGCAGGGATTTCAAGACCAGCCTTTTTGAGCGTAATCGCAGTCCTGTAAGCATCATCGTTGTTGGTCACGACAACCGTGCGGTCACCCATCGACACACCCCAGTTGACCGCATAATCGCGTACCGCTGCCGCCAGAACCACACCCGGAATATCGTTACCAGCAAAGGACAACGGACGCTCGATTGCGCCTGTGGCGGTCACAATCCGGGACGCGCGGATGCGCCACAACCGGTGGCGCGGAGCATCTGTGTGCGGCGCGTGATCTGTGATCCGCTCATATGCCAAAACATAGCCGTGGTCGTAAACACCGGACCCTTGCGTGCGATTGCGAACAGTCACATTCGGCATGTTTTCAAGCTCTTGCAGGGCGTTATTCACCCAGCCCTCGGCAGAAGCGCCGTCAATCGTCGGCTGATCCACCACTGCGCGACCGCCCCAATGGGCTGTCTGCTCGACTAACATGACGCGCGCACCTTTGCGCCCCGCAGCAAGCGCCGCAGAAAGTCCCGCAACACCACCGCCCACAACCATGACATCAACGTGAATGTTGAAATGCTCGTAGGTATCCACATCGCGGTCTTTGGGTGCTTTGCCCAAACCAGCGGACTGGCGAATAATCGGTTCATACACATGCTTCCACAATGGACGCGGATGAATGAACATTTTATAGTAAAATCCAGCAGGCAAGAACCGTGACAGATGCTTATTGGTCGCGCCCACGTCAAATTCGAGCGAAGGCCAATGGTTCTGCGACGCCGACACCAAACCGTCAAACAATTCGGTCGTAGTAGCGCGCGCATTGGGTTCGAAACCAGCCCCCGTGCCAAGGTTCACCAGCGCATTTGGTTCTTCTGCGCCAGACGCCACAACACCACGCGGGCGGTGATACTTGAACGAGCGCCCCATAAGCATCTGATCATTGGCAAGCAAGGCCGAGGCAAGTGTGTCGCCTTCAAAACCCGACAGGTTTTTGCCGTTAAACTTGAACGATACCGCTTTGTTTTTGTTGATAAAACGGCCTGTATTGGCAAGGCGTGTGCTCATGAGAAGTTCCCCCACGACCAACCGGGTCGTTTTGCAGTGATGGCATCTTTGATCGCCTTTGATGGCTCTAACGTCTGCGCGGAATAGGTGCCGAACACTTCAAGCGTCGCCGTGCAGCGCGCCGCGTGGAAAAACTTGCCGCAGCCATAAACATGGCGCCAGCGTTCGAAATGCACGCCCTTGGGGTTCTGACGCTGGAACAAGTAATCGTGAAACTGGTCATCGGTGGACTTTGGACCGAACCGCTTCAGATGCGCCTCACCCTCGCCGTGCAGATCGGTTTCATCGACATCCATGCCACAATACGGGCAATTTAAGGTCAGCATGGCGCACCCTCCGTTGGGATCACTGTATTGAACAACGCGGCGGTCGACCCTACGTTATTTATATGACTTGGTTTTACATCACTGTGGGTGTGCTGGGCACGCTTGGCATTGGCATCGCGATTTACGAATGGCGCCGCGGCAAGCCGTTTGCGATCCAGCATATCGACGACGACAAAGAAACCAGCCACGCGAACCGCGAACTGACGCGCATCAGCGATGAAATCGCGACGCGGACATATACGGGGCCTATGCATTAGCTCCCCCCACCATAAAGTAAGAACAATCACACATATTGCGCATAGCGGTTCTCCCATTCACCAAATATGCTATGCGGATACTTGTCCACAAAACATACAATTTGCGTGTAATAACCACCTTTGATATTCTGAACAAAGACAGAACAAGAATTTGGAGATGCCAGCAAATATGAACAACTATCGAGTAAATCAAGAACACGAAATCCGCAGCGATATTGACAAAATTCGCCAACTTCAACCGCTCGCTGATAGGGCTGAGAAAAACTTCTCTGATGCTCGAGAAATAACCAGTCAACGGGAGAGCGACCTCAATGACGCAAGGGCCGATGAAACTCGAAAGATGGAAGTTTTTCGTACTATCCATTCCGCATTGAGTGAGATTAAATCTAGACTTGGCGAGAACCAAGAGGAATTTTTCCAGTTTGGAGAGGAGCACAATGATTGGCAACATTAGTGCGCCACCCCTGCTGCTACGGATTCGTCGATGAATTTGCCTTCACGGAAGCGGAACATGTTATATTCTTCGGTCAGCGGCGATTGGCCTTTTGCCATCAGCTCGGCCATGGCCCAGCCTGATCCCGGGATCGCCTTGAACCCGCCAGTGCCCCAGCCGCAATTTACAAAGATACCATCAACAGGGGTTTTCGACAGAATTGGCGAACGGTCGCCCGTTACATCCACAATGCCGCCCCATTGGCGCAGCATTTTGAGGCGCGCAAGCATCGGGAAGGTTTCGACCAAGGCGCGCACGGTTTCCTCGACGTGGTGGAACGATCCGCGCTGGGTGTAGTTGTTATAGCCGTCTGTGCCGCCACCGATGACCATCTCGCCCTTGTCGGACTGGGACAGATAGCCGTGCACGGTGTTGGCCATTACGACGACATCCATGCAGGGTTTGATCGGTTCGGACACCAGTGCTTGCAATGCCACGGATTCCATCGGCAGACGGAAACCCGCCTTCTCGGCCAGAACAGACGCGTGGCCCGCGACCACCATGCCCAGCTTATCACAATCAATCGGTCCTTTGGACGTATCAACACCGACAACCTTGCCTGCGGCTGTGCGCACGCCCGTGACTTCGCATTGCTGGATGACGTCCATGCCCATGCCTGAACATGCCCGCGCATAGCCCCACGCCACCGCATCATGGCGCGCTGTGCCGCCACGCGACTGCCACAAGCCACCAAGAACAGGATAGCGTGGCCCGTCGATATTCATGATCGGGCAAAGCTCTTTTACACGCTGCGGGCCGATCCATTCGGTTTTCACACCTTGGAGCGCGTTGGCCTGTGCCGTGCGCTGATAACCACGTATTTCCGATTGGGTTTGCGCCAGCATGATCACGCCGCGCGGGCTGAACATCACATTGTAATTCAGGTCCTGCGACATCGTCTCGTAAAGGCTGCGCGCCTTTTCATAGATCGCAGCGGACGGGTCTTGCAGGTAATTGGACCGGATGATCGTCGTGTTCCGCCCTGTGTTCCCGCCGCCAAGCCAGCCCTTTTCCAAGATCGCCACATTGGTGATCCCGAAATTCTTGCCCAAATAATACGCCGTGGCGAGCCCGTGCCCGCCAGCACCGACGATGATCGCATCATATTTCTTTTTCGGCTGGGTCGGTTTCGCCCATGCGCGTTCCCACCCCGTGTGGTTGCGAAATGCCTCGCGGGCGACGGCGAATGCTGAATAGCGTTTCATAATGGCGAATCCCTTTGGACGTGGCGGTGCGGGTGTTACAATTGGTTGTGACGGGTTGGGCGGAAATAAGGATACTCCCAGCGTCATTTCGCCTCTGTTTTACGACATGTAGATACGGCATGAAAATGCGCAAATGTCGCAGCCTCTTTCCACTTGGCCCCGTGCCGATTAGATAGTGCGTCAAAGACAGGGATATCTGCATGTTGTTTTGGCTAATTTGTTGCGCACTTACGCTGATCGTTGGGATAATGGTTGCAGGGCCTATGCTGCGCAAATCCACCGATGCCGGAACATCACCGGATGTCGGTTTTTACCGTGCCCAGCTTAATGAATTGGACCGCGATGTAACGCGCGGTGTGATTGACCCGCCCGAGGCCGAGCGCAGCCGGATTGAAATTGCCCGTCGCCTTTTGGCTGCTGATAAAGCTGCAGACCAAGCACCAACAGATCGCCCTGCGCCATTGTTTGCGACCCTGATCATCGCGGCCGTCAGTGCAGCAGGGCTGTACGGGTATTGGTCGCTGGGTGCGCCAGGGTACCCTGATCTGCCGCTTAAGGCGCGGCTTGAAGCTGCCGATCAAATGCGCGCCACCCGTCCGACCCAAGACGCAATGGCCGCTGCCGCGCTTGCGCCACCCGCGGCGGATGTGCCTGCCTCCTACCTCGAAAGTGTGGAGCAACTGCGCAAAATTGTACCCACGCGGCCCGACGATCTTCAAGGTTGGGAGCTTTTGGTCAAGCATGAACGGCAGCTGCGTAATTTCTCGGCTGCTGCTTTTGCCCAAGACAAGGTCATGACCCTCAAAGGCAGCGACGCCACAGCGCAGGATACGCGCGTGCTGCTTGATCTCATGGTTGCTGCGGCCGACGGGCTTGTTTCCCCCGAGGCCGAGGTGTTGGTGCGCCAACTGCTTGAACAAGACGCTGACGATACCACCGGACGCTATTACCTTGGCGCGCTATACAATCAGACCGATCGTCCTGACATCGCCTTGCGCATATGGCGACCATTGGTTGCTGACGGCGATGCCACTCGGTTTCACGTTGCTGCCGCGCGCGCCCAGATCGAAGATGCCGCCCATCGTGCAGGCGTTACCTATAACCTGCCAGAGGCGCGTGGCCCGTCCGCAGATGATATTGCAAACGCCGAAGGATTAAGCGAGGCCGAGCGCACAGATATGATCGCATCAATGGTCGCCGGACTATCAGACCGCCTCGCGACTCAAGGAGGGCCCGCAAGCGACTGGGCCCGCCTGATCCGTGCCTACGGCGTGTTGGGCCAAACGGACGCGGCCACCGAAATCTGGCTCGAGGCTGCCGAAGTCTTTGGCGGATCGGAAGGCGCGGTCGACCAGCTGCGCGCTGCTGCCATCGCTGCCGGCGTCACCCCGTGATCATTGAAACCCCCGAAGACTTCGCGCAGGTTTTGCCCACCTATGGCGCGATTGCAGGTTTGGATCTTGGTACCGTCACCATCGGCGTCGCATTGTCGGACGTGATGCGCAGTGTCGCCACCCCGATCGAGACGATCAAACGCAAGAAATTCGGCGTTGACGCGGCGGCCCTGCTCCAATTGACCACATCGCGTGATACCAAGGGATTGGTGCTTGGCCTGCCACGCAACATGGACGGATCAGAAGGGCCACGCGCGCAGGCGACACGCGCATTTGCCCGCAACCTAGAACGCCTGACGCCACTGCCCATCACATTCTGGGACGAGCGGTTGTCCACTGTTGCTGCCGAACGCGCCATGCTCGAGGCGGATTTGTCGCGAAAACGTCGGGCAGAGCTGGTTGATCACGTGGCCGCCGGCTTTATCTTACAAGGGTTGCTGGATCGTCTGGCGCATATCAGGAATGCCGCCAATGACCGATGACATCTGGAAACGTGACGAGATCCAAAGCCCCTGCATCAAAATCTGCGTCATCCATCCCGCAAGCCGCCTGTGCACAGGTTGCCTACGGTCTATCGACGAAATTGGCGCATGGTCGCAAATGGGTCCGGCTGTGCGCGAGGCCATCATGGACGAACTGCCCAGCCGCGCAAAACACATCACGCAGCGCCGCGGCGGTCGCGCGGCAAGGCTAAAGTCCTAACGGCCTTGACCTAGCGACGCGGAAAAACAAAACACCTGTCGCGGCGGATCATGATCCACAACGGTGTCCCCACTTTTGGCAAGAACACAGACGGCACAGCAGCGTGCAAGACGGATCCGTCAAAATCCATTTTGAATTCAACAAGGCTCTCGTTGCCCATGAACCGCGACCGCTGCACCACGCCGCGCGCAGGCGTGCCATCGCTTGGCGTGGGGTTGGGGCCGCGCCCTGCCCGATCAAAGTCGATTTTCAAATGCTGGGGCCGGATGACAATATCGACTTGCGTCCCGTCGGGCACTCCGGGTGCAAGGAACTGCCCGAACGGCGTGTCGGTCAAAGCACCTGACACCAATCCCTCGATCACATTAATATCGCTAAAGAAACTCGCGGCTTCTTTGTCCATGGGTGCATTGTAAATGTTGTAAGGCGCGCCTCGCTGCACGATTCTTCCGTCACGCATAAGCGCGATTTCGTCGGCCATACGCATGGCCTCGTGCGGCTCGTGGGTCACGAGCAAAACGCCGGCGCCTTCTTCCTTCAAAACGGCAAGGGTTTCGTCGCGGATATCATCACGCAAGCGGTCATCAAGGCCGGAAAACGGCTCATCCATCAGCATGATTTTCGGGCGCGGTGCCAAGGCCCGCGCCAACGCGATCCGCTGCTGTTCCCCGCCCGATAACTCATGTGGAAACGCATCTACATGGCGCGACATGCCGACCTTTTCCAGCAGCTCGGAGATGCGCACCCCATTTTTGCGTGCGCCGCCCCGCAAACCAAAGCCCACGTTGTCAGCAACCGACAAATGCGGAAACAGCGCAAAATCCTGAAACATCAACCCGATGGACCGCCCCTCGGGGGGAACACGCGTAACCGTGTCGCAAACCAGTTTGCCATCAACATGGATGGTGCCACTGTCTTGCATGTCCACACCCGCGATAATCCGCAGGGTCGTTGATTTGCCGCAACCCGAAGGCCCCAAAAGGCACGTCACCTGCCCGGGCATCACCGTCAACCCCACGTTATCGACAACTTGACGCCCCGCAAACGACTTGGTGATATTGCGAATTTCCAAACGTGGAGCTGACATTATTGCGCAATCCCTGAGCGAAACAGTTAGGTATCACGAACCACTAGCAATGATCACCTGCAGGAGCAAGCTCAGCTCAGGTGAAAGTCCTGCGAGGCAATGATGCGCCCGTTCACTTGCAAATGAATTTGATGCGCGCCCCGATAAAGCCGGAATGTACTGGCCTGCGCGTTAAAATGATGGATCTTTGCCAGCGAAACTGCAATATCACCTTTGCCAGATAAGCCCTTAAATTTAAATGTCTTTGGTGCGGTTTTTCCATTCGATTTCATGTGATCTATCACATAATCGACCATCAATGGACCGTCTTGCAGCGGGGTAAATGATACAGAAACCTCGACCTTTTCACCTCGTGAGACCTTGGTCGGTATACCGATTGTTGCATCAGCGATTTTGACATCCGGCTGATATCCAAGGTGCAACATCGCGCGGGGATGCCCAGCCTTCATAAGGCCGCGCAGCGCATGGCGGCGCATCCAGTCAAGCTCTTTGGCTGTCTGACGGCCTGCGCCTTGCCATATCTCCAGCCGGTCGATCACCGCATCTGGATTGGTTTTTGCAATATCGTTCAGATGGTTAGCGACCGATCTTGTGACAAACCGCGTTGGGTCAGAATGAAGTTCATCCAAAATTGGCAGCGTGTCCGCAATGGCTAGTCCGACATTTTGTCCCCACGGCAATCGCGGTCTGGTGCCCTCGGATGCCAACCTGCGGACATGATAATTTTCATGGGTCGCCCACCGCCGGATGTATGCCAAAGCCGCGTCTTGATTGTGGTTCAAAAATGCACGGACCGAGAATTCCATCGAAAATCGCTGTGTGATCTGCTCTAGCAACGCCAAACTGTGTGAAAAATCCGTCCTAAGGCCATGATTTTCGACGTAAACGCCCAATGGCGCATAAATAAAATGTCCAAAGTCGTTGTCACAACGTTGCGGGTCTAATGGCGGCGGCAACGCGGCCTCGATGACCTGTGCCGCGGCCTTGAAATCAGGCGGCAAGAAGCGCGCCAGCACATCGGCAATGTGATTGATCCGCGCCTTCAGCGCGCGCGCTGGCAAATCCGCCATCACAACGGTGACAAACCCCTCGACGTCGAAATCATCAGCGAAATGTGCGGCCAGCCATCCGACCGTATCACGGTTGAACAACTCGTCAGCAAGGCTGTCGCCCTTGGCCACCCTATATTGTCGCGTTGATTGCGCCACCATCAAGGACGATATTTTGCCCGACGATATAGCCTGCGTGCTGTGAGCATAGAAATGCGCAGGTCGCGCCAAACTCTGCTGCCGTGCCATAACGTCGGGCGGGAACGGTCGCTTTGCGCTGTGCACGGGCCGTCGCCATGTCAATGCCTTGCGCGGCCATCACGCCTTGGTCCAGACTATCGGCGCGGTCGGTCGCGTGGATTCCCGGCAGCATATTGTTGATCGTAATCCCGTGTGACGCCACCTGACGCGACGTCCCTGCGACATACCCCGTCAACCCCGTACGGGCGGCATTCGACAGGCCAAGCTGCGGGATCGGTGCCTTTACCGACCCTGACGTGATGTTGACCACCCGCCCCCAGCTACGGTCAATCATCCCTGGAAGCACAGCCTTCATCAGCGCAATCGGCGCGAGCATGTTCGCATCCAAGGCCGCAATAAAATCGTCACGGTCCCAATCCGACCACATCCCGGGTGGCGGGCCACCCGCGTTGGTGACCAATATATCGATATCACCTGCGACATCTAGCATGGCCTGACGGCCAGCTTCGGTGGCGACATCGGCAACGATCGTATCAATCTTAACGTCATAGGCGGCGCGCAATGCGGTCGCGGCCTGTTCCACTGATGCAGCCGTCCGGCCATTCAGCACCACGCTCACTCCGGCTTGCGCCAATGCCTCTGCACAACCGCGCCCCAATCCTTTGGATGATGCGCAAACCAATGCGCGTTTGCCTGAAATTCCCAGATCCATGTGGTCCTCCGATGTTAAGCCGTTTGAATATTCCTCAATTTAGTGGTCCAAACATACACTAAAGGCAACGTGCAACCTGCGATCCGTTGACGTTTGGATTAAGGCAACATACATAAATCCGATAGTATATGTGATCCTGTTTAATGTCTGAAAACGCGCCCCTCCCGACGATGCAAACCGTGGCCGTTTTGCGATCCGATGATTTTCGGGTGGTTGAGGGTGTGGCAGAAGGCGAAGGCATCACATTCGCTGACGAATTGGTCATGGACGACGTATTTCAGTTATCCAAGCAGGCAACGCGCACTCCGCTAAGCCTGCGTGTTATTGAAGGGCAGGACGGGTTTTTTATCGACCCCGCCACCGCGATCGGCAAACCCGATAATGTCGTCTACCTTGATAGCTGCATTACCCTTATGGGATCTGACAGCACCACCTACGAGGTTCTGGTGCTGGTCGAGGTTGAGGATGGCGCGCTCGAGGCGACATATCTTTTGCCGCTTGCGAACCTACTGCCTGATACGAATTATAGCCTTGTTGGTGTCAACCGCGACGCGGCCACGACACGCTTTGCCGAAGTGGCCTGCGTGTCGTTTACCCGCGGCACCCACATTACAATGGCATCCGGCGAGCAGCGCCCGATCGAAAACCTGACCGTTGGCGATAAGGTGTTGACCCGCGACGATGGTCCGCAAGCCATCCGCTGGATCGGGCAAACCACATTGCGCGCAGTCGGCGAATTTGCCCCGATCGTGATCACCAAAGGCGCGCTTCATAATGAAAACGACCTGATTGTCAGCCCCGATCACCGTCTGTTCGTTTATCAACGCCAAGACAAACTGGGCGCTGGCCGTTCGGAAATTCTGGTCAAGGTGCGCCATTTATTGAACGGCGAGAGCGTCTATCAACAAGACGGCGGTTTCGTGGATTATTTTCAACTGCTGTTTGATGATCACCAGATCATTTATGCCGAAGGGATCGCTGCAGAATCGCTTTTGATTGATCCGCGCACCCGCGCCGCAGTGCCCGACGATGTGCGTGCGGCAAACGGCACGCGCGATGCCCATGCCCACCGGCCCCACCTTGACTACGAAGTGCAGGAAAAACTGATGGCGCAGCCCGACGCAATTGAACTGTTGCGCAAGGCGTCGTCGACCTAATCAGTTGCATCACCGGCAAAGCTGCCTTGGAATAGGGCCTGACCATCCGGCCCTGTCACATCCCCATAGATGATCCCTGTGACACCGTCTTGGGTCCGGCCCCGCAGATCGCCAAGCATATCGCCGTCTACAACATAGGCTGCGTCACCGCTGGTCAGTGTGCCGTTCACCTCGGCGCCAAATGTGTAATCCACATCGGCATCGGCCCCCCGATCAAGGAAGCCGCTGCCAATCTGAAGGTCACCATCCAGATTGCCAAGATTCGCAATTGACCCCGAAACCGGATTTGTCCGGCTGCCAAAACGGACCGTCAACGCCAGATCGCCTGTGTAACTGCCGCCCGTGTCCCCAATCGGCAGGCCAAGCGTCGTGAGGCCGACAAACTTGACGGAACCGCCGCGTGGCAACTGCGCTGGATCAGACATGTTCTGCCCCGACCAATAGTCACTTAACGCCGTTGCCTGATCTGCCCGCGATACGGGGTCCGTGACATCTGCACGGCCACCGCATCCTGCCAGAACAACAATCGCAAAAACCAGATATCGCATGTGATCCCCCTACCATCAGGGATCGCAGATCGTGATTAATGACCGGTTAACTGCGCATAATAAAGGCCGCCCGGATCACGACGGGCGGCCTAAAATTCGATTTTAATCGTTACCTACTGGATTTCGGCATCGATCACGATCACGGTCTCTGCGCGAGAACCGTTAAACCGTCCGGAACCGTCGTCACCAATTTCCAACGCGCGAATGCCAGGGTTACCCAAGAATTCACCATCAAGAGTGCCGCCCATGACAATTGTATCACCGTTGCCGCGAAGCGTACCGCTATAGTCCGCCTCGAGGTCATTGCCAGAGATCGCGCCGCCGGACAAAGCGAGCGAGCCGCTATATTCGTCGATGTTGTCGAAACGGTCCAGACCAAAGACATTCGTGACGCCGCCGCTTACCGAGCCATTGTTAAAGTTCACGTTGACAGTCGCGTCGCCAATCAAAATCGCATCGCCAGTTAGCCCACCACCATTGAAGGATGCATTTACACCAATTGCAGCGCCACCTTCGAAGCGAGCCGAGTTCGGCGCGTCGTTCATTGCGGCCCTGCCGGACGGAACGATGTCTTCAGTACGGTCCAGCAAAGCTTGGTAATCTTGGGCCCGCTCCAGCAAACTAAGCTCTGGAACAACAGGGGTCACTGGGGCACTAGGAGTCACTGGGGCACTAGGAGTCACTGGGGCACTAGGAGTCACTGGGGCACTAGGAGTCACTGGGACAATCGGAACAGGAATTGTTGTTCCACCACATGCAGACAGCGTCAGGCCAACAAGTCCGGCGACACCAAATTTCATCATATTCTTCATAATACTCGTCCCTCGAATCAAAAAGTCTTAAGAAAACAATAACAAATCCGCCATTGCACCACCACAAGTTGATACGCAATTCGCAGAAACAATGGCCTGTATTGTTGATTGGGTACAACGGCCTCTGCGTGATTGCCCTTTTGAGCGCATCGAAGTATGCCGTGCCTATGACAAATCGCCCAGAATTACCCGCCGAGATTGCCCGCCGCCGCACGTTCGCGATCATTTCGCACCCCGATGCCGGCAAGACGACCCTGACTGAAAAGTTCCTGCTTTATGGGGGCGCTATTCAGATGGCCGGACAGGTGCGCGCAAAAGGCGAGGCACGCCGCACGCGGTCTGATTTTATGCAAATGGAAAAAGATCGCGGGATTTCGGTATCCGCATCGGCCATGTCGTTTGATTTTGGCCACTACCGTTTCAACCTCGTCGACACCCCCGGTCACTCGGATTTTTCCGAAGATACGTACCGCACACTGACGGCGGTAGATGCTGCCGTCATGGTGATCGACGGCGCAAAAGGCGTGGAAAGCCAGACACAAAAACTGTTCGAGGTCTGTCGTCTGCGCGATCTGCCGATCCTGACGTTCTGTAACAAGATGGACCGCGAAAGCCGCGATACGTTTGAGATTATCGACGAAATTCAAGAGAACCTCGCGATTGATGTCACCCCTGCCAGTTGGCCCATCGGGGTGGGTCGCGATTTTGTCGGGTGTTATGACATCCTGCGCGACAGGCTGGAGCTGATGGACCGTGCGGACCGCAACAAGGTCGCCGAGAGCATCAAGATCGAAGGGCTTGATGACCCCAAGCTGGCCGAGAACGTGCCAGCCGAGTTGCTGGAAAAGCTGCGCGAGGATCTGGAGATGGTGCGCGAGTTGCTGCCGCCTTTGGATGCGGAACTGATGGCTGAGGGGTCACTGACGCCGATCTGGTTCGGCTCTGCGATCAATTCCTTTGGCGTCAAGGAGTTGATGGACGGCATCGCCACCTATGGACCGGAGCCGCAGATCCAATCAGCTGAGCCGCGCCAGATCCTGCCCGAAGAGGACAAGGTTGCGGGTTTTGTGTTCAAGGTGCAGGCCAATATGGAC
>ENA-ORXM01002130-ORXM01002130.1-marine-metagenome-genome-assembly--contig:-NODE-2130-length-24454-cov-4.723346_pt1 | contig 24454 bp, 17 predicted proteins | sample MGYA00237867_ERZ511480 | MGnify/ENA primary metagenome ERZ511480 (study PRJEB26309, sample SAMN06266103) | marine metagenome | isolation source: Algal blade | place: United Kingdom:Sidmouth, United... | reverse complement strand
TGAGACCCTAGTATGCCCGCCTGTCTGCGCAAGTTGTCTCGGGCTATTACTAGATTCGACCTCCGCCGTTCCAAACTAGCTTTTACATTGCTTTTTATTTGTTGTATCTGATCATTTAAGTTAACTACTAGCGGATTTTGCTCAGTGGCCCCGTTCAACAAACGATTTCTTTCCAGAATAAGCTGATTATACTCGTCTATGAGTTGGGTAGTACCCGATTCGTCAATACCCATATTGGTGGGTAACAGATTCGAAGTGTTCGCGTCCAAATGATTTATCATAGCACCAGTAAGTTCCAACTGGGTATTTACTTCTTGTTGCTTTTTATTATATTCGCTGGCATTCTGTATTATGATTGAGGATTCTGCCTCAATATTGGTAAGTCTGTTGGCTTCTTTGAATTCTTCCTTCCCTGTCTCAACGGAGTCCAATTCAGAATTGATGATCTTCAGACGCTCATCGATAAAAAAAGCCGTATTTCTTGCAATTAGGTTTTTGTCCTCTATAGCCTCCTGATTGTATTCAAAAATCAATTGGTCCAGAATATCCCGAGCTTTTTCCTTCACGCGGTCTACGATACTTACTTGAATAAGTGTGGAGTTTTCGTCGACGAGGTCGACGCCTAAATTCGACTGGTGCATCGAAGCCATACTTTCTACAGGAAGAAACTTTACCAAAACACTCTCAAGAGCTCCTCCGTCGGGAATGGAATCGAATGCATCTCCTGATTCAACCACAAAATCCGCGAAATCAAGCTCAATAATGTCTCCAAACCGGCTTTCTATATAGGCCTCACCGTCTTGAAGTTCCAATTTGATTCTATCCGCTCCCTGATGATGAATAACCATCTCATTACCTAAATCTTCAATCGCTTTTTTTAACTTGGATTCGTCAATACGCATTAACCGTATGGAATAGGGACTGCGCTTATAGATTTCACGTTGTGGAATACCTTCTTCTGCAAAATATAGAATATTAAGATCAAGTGCCCGAACTGCGTTGGCCATAAGCCGTTTTGACCTTAAAAGCCCCATTTCGTTCTCAATACTACTTGTGCTCAGGCCTTTCAGAAGACCCAAATCGACGAAAGTGGAGTTTTCAGGAGTGCGGGGCTTACCTTCTTCGTTTTCGATTATAATCGTTGTGAGCCCGACATAGGTAGATGGGGTAAAGCGTAGGTAAACCAGCGCAATCAATAATGCGATGAATGTGCAGGCAACGAACCATGGCCAATATGGTAAGTAACCATCAAGCAACTCCCTGAAGCTTTTGTCTTTTTTATCTATTGGCAAAGTATAAATGTCACCGGAAGGTTCTTGCAGCATAAAGCAAAATTAAGGTTTCACTATAAAATATGAGGTTTCTTACGAAAATCCTTTTGGTTTATTATTTTTTCAAAGGTAAATTTTAGTAGCAAGCAAGCTTTAGCGAAGACATTTGTAATATTCAGTACTGGGTGCTCGAAGATTTAGAAAGAAGCAAAAGGGATATAAATTTCGAGGATTCGTTACAATATTAATTATCTACTTGGATTGTATTTGAAAGAACACAACTAGTTTGTCTACCAATTATAGCCCTTTAATTTTGAACAAATTGGATTCTCCCAAATTCTAATTCTGGAAGAGTATTAAAAGGGTCTGAAGAACCGTACCAAATTATGCCTTAAGTAGTTAATATGCTTTTTCTTCCCCTCGAAGTGCATTTACTACGGTAAGATAGATAATACTCATATCCAATTCAAACGACCATTTCTCGAAATAGAGAATATCAAGCCTTACGCGATTTATAATATCGGCCTTTTTAATGATTTCACCGCGGTAGCCTTTGATTTGCGCCAAGCCGGTGATGCCCGGTTTCACGAAATGGCGTACCAGATACTTATCGACCGATACCTCGTATTTCTCGGTATGATAAGCCATGTGTGGTCGAGGCCCCACGACACTCATCTCGCCAAGAAAGACATTAATAAATTGTGGTAATTCGTCAATACTTGTTTTACGTAGCACCTTTCCAAGTTTTGTTATGCGCATATCATTCTTTGAAGCCATTTCGCGGTCGGCGTTATCGTTCTGGGCCATTGATCTATATTTATAGCATAGAAATGGTTTCCTGTTTACCCCATGCCGTTTTTGTTTGAAAAAAACCGGACCCTTTGACTCCAATCTCATTAAAACGAAAAGTAACGGTGTGAGCCAAGAAAGTATAAGCATTATGACTAGCGAAGAAAAGAACAAATCGAAAGTACGTTTAATCAGCGGGGCATATTCAAACTCCAAAGGTGATTTTCTCATAGCCAATACCGAAATTGTATCATAGAGCTCAACCGACATTGAACGCGTAAAAATCTCTTTGTTATCTGGTATTATCTTTAACTTTTTTAAATTGTTATCGGCAAAGGTAACTAGGTACTTCAGTTCTAATCTTGATAACTTTGAAACCATACAATACATGTAATCAATATCGTTTTCAAGAATATATTTGAACGAATCGTTCATTTTTCCAAGATAGGTTGGGCTGTTAGAAGGCTGATCGTCAAAGTAACCAACATATCGATACCCAAGTTCTCTACGATCGAAAACCTTTCTGATTTTTTTTAAGTTTTTATCACGACCGATAACAACTACATTCCTATAGTTGCCACCCTGCATTCGATATTTGGTCCTTGCCCAATAAAAAAGAACTCGATACCATACCAAACATGAACATATAATTACATAGACATAGATTTGGTATTCCAAAAGATATGGCCCCGCAGATTTGAAACCATACAAAGCGAAAAAGGTGAGCCCGAATAGCGTCAACAGTTGACAAAATTGTATAAAGTTTGTCTTGAAGGTTTCCATCCGCTCCGTGGGATAGAAATTAAGACCGAAGGTTATCAGAATCCAGGCAAGATTGTAGTATAGCACATTATATCCTGCAATATATGATTCTGGGGTAAGTAAATATAGAATTCCATTAATAATAGATAGATGGATTATAATCGAGATAGGAACGATGAGTAATGATTTTTTCATAAAATAAGGTTAAACGCTATTGTTGAGAGACTCGAATAATAGAAGGTTTTATACTACGTATTTAAGTAATCGAAACTTGTTGATAGATTCGCACTTCAGTCATAAAGAATTTGATTAAAGTGCGAATCATTTTTATAGCTATGTAATACTTGATGTACTTGTTGTATTTGAGTTGGTTTTCGCTCTGAAAATTTGAGTTTTAAACTTCTCTTGAATTAAATAATAACCGAATACAACACCATAATATATATATCGTTTCCACATACGTTTAGGCTCATTTAATAACCTACCCAACCACTCTAAACCTGAATTGACCCAAAACGGGCTTGGTCTTTTAACCGTTCCTGCGTAAAAATCAAAAACGGCGCCAATTGAACATATCATCTTTGCATTCAAATGTGTTTTTTGTGAACAAGCCCATTTTTCCTGTTTAGGGGCTGTTAATCCTACAAAAAGAATATCGGGTTTAAATGCATTGACTACATTAATGATTTTCTCGTTGTCGGCATCAGAAAACTTGGATTTGAAGGGTGGAGAATAAGTTTCTACATTTATTCTGGGAAAATCCATTTTAAGCCGCTTCTTAATTTTTTTCAAGGTGCGTACTGATGAACCCATATAAAACACAGATCCCTTTTGAGCGTTCATCTTTTTTAATAAGAAGGCATGCAGGTCAGAACCAGCAATTTTTTCAATTTTAATTCCCTTAAGAAATTTTGATGCTAATACTATTCCTATTCCGTCTGGTAGAAGTATATCGCTGTTTTTCAACGAATCTTTAAATTCGGCGTCATTTTTTGCCACACAGTAGGAATATTGATTAATGGTATTGACCATTAACTTATTTCTTTCGGGTAAATTCATCAGATCGTCGGAAAATATGGAATATCCCATACATTCCGTTGTAGAAATTGTTCTCATAGAATTGGAGCATTTTTAGTTAAAAATTCATATAGAAAGCGTTCAAATAATACTGCATTATTGTACTTGCAAGTTTGGGGTGATGACAATAAATCTTATGGGATAGAGACTTATAATTTGTAGAATATTATAGGAGTGCCTAATACCCTGAGATGTCTATTCGAATTAAATAATCAGACATTGGGAATTGTTAAATATGCAGTCGCTTGTCAACTTTTTATTAAGGGATTTCTAGTTGCAGGATATCCCTAAGATTTTTCTCAAAAATCGAAAACGTGAATAATTCTTCATATCTTCTTCTGGCTTTTATACCCATAATATTTCGCAACGAGCTATCTATTAGCAACTTTTCTAGTTCTTTCGCCAAAGAATTTGAATCTCTAGTGGGAACCAAAATTGCAGTCTCACTATCTTTTACTAAGTCGGGAATACCTCCCTCAAATGTTGTGACTATCGGTAATGCGAACTGCATAGCCTCTAGAAGCACCAAGGGGAAGCATTCATTATGATAATAAGTAGGAAAAACGAAAACATCTGCCTTTCTAAAAAAATGCAATTTATCAGTTCCATATTTTTTCCCGTGCACAAATATTTTGTCCTTGATATTCAGTGAGGTAACGGTCTTTTGAAAAATACCTTCGGTAATATCGGACCAAGCCCCAATAAAATGGCATTCGAAATTCAGCTCTTTTTGCTTTAATATTTTACAAGCCTCCAAGAGGATGAGTACTCCTTTCTCTTCCATCATATTCGATAGAAAGAGAAACCTACAAGGAGTGCCCTTCCTGTTTACACGCTTCGGGCTTTGTACTACTTGCCCGACATCAGGTATTCCATTAGCACAGAAATAGGCATTTTCTTCTTTTACATAGCGATTCACGTCGCCATAAAGTGTTGGCGAGAGCAAAATGCATTTGGCATTCCGGAAGGTGATACGATACATCAAGTCGTTCAACCGATTCTTTCCATTTTCGGCTACCCCTTTATTGTGAAAATGATAGATAAGGTTCTTGCCAAAAGCTTTGAGCAATAGAACGATTAGAAAGTCTTTGTAAAACCCTGGTCCCTTTGCGGTAAGGGTCATGTAGCAAAGATTGTAGTCAGTTCTTAGTAACGCTTTTACGGTACGAAAGGCGATTCTGAAGACCGTCAATAATTTGCCAATATTGCTCTTTCCTATGGTACCAAGGCTGAAAGAAGTAGTTAGATTGATATAATCGCACACAAAGGCATCGTTGATTACATCACTATTTTTAATTAACTGCCCAACAATCGCTGCTCCATTTATCGGTGGTGGTACATGCAGAATAAAGAGTATCTTTTTCTCCATTTAAATTCCTAAAAAATTCTTGATTTTGTAATGTGCCCTAGTTTGTAAACTATATTTGGCGGTAAACTGTTTTAGAAACCGAAGGTCAATCTCAGGCTCCGTATTAAAATTGAATTTTTTTTTCAACGACTTATCCAAAGGTGTGGCAAATCGATTATCGCTTCCCTTTGTATGGGTGGCCTGTTCGGTAAAGCCAATGTTGGAGATCTTTGAGACCGTAGGGTAGGCCGTGTACAGATTATTTCGAAATTGGTGGTAACACCATCTTATAGCCCATGAGCTGATCGTGCCGTTCATCTGTTTCGCCAACATTCCCGATAAATCTGACCCCATTCGGTTAAATTTTCTTCTTGCCAAGAAATCATACGCAAAAGCGTCATAATCGCTGACCTGCCAGTCTACTACATCCCACCGGTCTCTCCAGGTCGCCCAGCCCCAAGAGGAGGCCCTTCGGGTAAAATAATTATCGTACCTATAGTCTGAAGGGATGCGAATGGGTACGGTATATCCCGAAATGGAATGCATACGCTTATCATTTCGATAGGTGTGAAGACCTGAATTCATATAATGTAAAAAATTGGGGCTCGTTATCAAGTCGTCTTCCAGAACAATAATCGATTCGTATGTGCTCAACATTTGCGATACGCCTTCGATTACCGAGGTCGCCAATCCTTTATTCTTTTCAGAGTAGTTGAGGGTCACTTTCTTGAATCCATTGATTTTGTTTAAAATGGTTCTCACTTCTTTAACTTTTGCTACATCCGAATCGTTAGCTGGGCCATCGGAATACACAAAGAGTTCAGACTCATGAGCTAGAAAATTTTCCTTAAGGGCTTCAATGGTACGCTTTAAGGGTATCGTTTTTTTAAAAGTAAAAAGTAGTACAGGTGCTGTTTTCATAGCAAATTAGTCTTAAACCTATCACCTTATGATAATAGCAGTTGTAGTTCAATCCAGAGTGGTTATACCACTTTTGGTTTTAGGGACTGGTCGAGGCTCGCATAGATTTCGCGCCACTTTATCCGAAAAGACCCGTGATTATATTTTTCGATTGAATTTTGCGCACATGCTCCCATTTCTTCCAAGTTGTACTCATGCCCTACGATTTTTTTTAGCACCTTGGCAATCGCAATCTCATTTCTTTCAACTAACCAACCGTTGCCTTCGTCAACTAAATACTCTTCTACACCGTGCAACCTACTGACTAAAAGAGGTAGACCTGCAGCAGCGGCCTGTATACATGCCAATGGAAATACTTCATAGAGCGAAGGCAGTGCGAAGATGTCGCTTGCCCATAAAAAGGGGCGTATGTCTTTTTGAAAACCAACGAAGCGTATTTTTTCTGCAAGACCCATTTCAACCCCCTTTCCTTTATAGGTCCTAATTTCCTTTGGGTTCCCACCGATAACTATTATTTTAATGGGAATGTTCTGTATAGATTTCTGCTGTAAGCTTTGAAAAAGTTTGAGCAGTCCTTTCCGTGCAAAATCGCCCAAGGCCACAAAAGCAACCACGATTTCTTTTTCGTAAACATTCAAACCAGCTCGAAAATCAGACCTATCAAAACTATGGGGCTTTTTAAAATGAGCGGTCTCCACAGGGTTCGCTACTACCCTTATCTTTTTTTCCAACTCAGGGTAAAAGGAAATTAGTTCTCGCTTCAATCCATGTGAGGGAGCAACGACCACTTTTGAATTGTAAAATGTCATTTTTTCCATTCGTGCCTGATATAGATGGTTCCATTTTCTTAGCACTCGCTGTATTCCCTTAGTGTGGGTCAATTTCCAATAGGTATTTAAATAAGCCTTATGGCAGAAATGTGGATATGAAATCGTACTTTTTATGAACTGCCCCTGGGTAGTCTGTATGATTGTTATAGGCCCCAGCTCCCTTCTCAATTTTTCTATTTTTGATTTCACCTTCGATGAAAAGACCATGTACCATAGCAAGAGAGGTTTCTTTGGCGCGCTAATATGATGTAGAATAGCATATTTTTTGACGGTTTCGTCTGCCTCGCTAGAGATAAGATGTACCGTATACAACTTCGACAGTTCGACAAGTTCTGAAAGTACACAGCTGCCTGCCGGACTCGTTTGGCTTACCGACAGATCTACTACGATTATGTTTTTTCTGGCTGGTTGGTCAGTCATTATTTTTTGATTGAGAACCAGCCCTATGAAAATTGTGGTATTGACCAGCATTACTTCTATCAATTTTCATCTTCTTTCGTATCAGGGCAAGTTTTGGGTACTTGACGATTACAGGACTCATCGATAGTATGAAAAAGCCCAGTGCCCAGAAATCTTGGGAACTGTACAGCGAAGACGAGAACATACCATAGATTAACATTTGAATGAACAAAAGAATAATCCAACCAGCGGGATGCCCGCCCTTTAATAGCCGAAAACTTCGTAAAAGCGTTAAAACGACTAGAATAACAAAGGGAATACCCCCTATCAGGCCTGTGGTCATAAATACTTCAATAAAAAAATTATGAGGATATCCGCCCTTTCCAATACCTGATGGAATGAGATAGTAGTCTCCGAATAACGGGGCATTCTGAAAAATTTCAATGGCATTTGCATAAATTTTGTCCCGTCCACTGGTTTCCCCGGTCTCCAATGCTGAAAGCAAACGGATAACGATACTACTGCCAACAGCCTCCGACAACGCAATCAAGAAATCTAGTGACAGCCAAAGAGCAAACAAAGCGGCTATACTCACAATTAAGCCTTTTGTAATACCGGATCTGGACAAGAAATAGAAAAGACTTACCCCGAGCAAAACGACTACCGGCGAGCGTGAACCAGCCTTCATAATCGATATGATACCCAATAGAAATAATAGCGCATACAATACATAACCGTACCTAATCTTTTTATTGAAAAAGCCATAGAGCGACACCACCGATAGGGCGCAACCCATTTGACCGTAATTTATGGTGTTGACCGTTGAATTGGCATCAAACCTACCTACCAAGGGCGGCGGACTTGCTTTGGCCATAAAAAATGCGATGACCAGACCGAGTGATAGCGAGATCAGGAAAAAATAAAACGAACGGTCAGACCCGAAGGCATTATCGTACCGAAACGAAAATGCTATGAGTATACTCAGAAAAAAACCAAGCAAATCAATAGGGTTACCTACCCCCATCGGAAAGTCTTGAAAGAAAACATCAATGGCAATATTAATGAAGTATACGAACGCCGTGAACAGAAACAATTGTTCGTACCCATTTAGATTGTACGGTGTCTTACGATACTGATATATAATCCAAAAGGCAAGACTGGCCTTTAACGCCCAAAAGCCATAGGTGAAAAGTGACGGCGGCAGCCCCAGTAAATCGGGAATAAAGGTGACCAACAGAAATATACTGTAGAAATTTACCGAAAAATGAAACTTGCCTTTATAGGTTTGATAAAATCCCATATCAGATACTACTCTTGCTGTTATATTCTTTCAGGGGTAAGGCGTTTAGAATCACAACACCCATTAATTTTTCAGTGCGCCTTTTCTTATAAAAGAAAGCTCTTGACATGAGTCGGAAACCGCAAAAAGATGGTAACCGTAGTTCGATAAGCTATCTATCGCCCGAATCGTTCTTTCCTTCCCGTCTTTAAAAAAACGCTCATGAAATTCAATCAGCAATTGGTCTACGATACAGCACGATTCGAGTATACTTAGGAGCACATCATACTCCGTACCTTCTATATCCATTTTTACAATATCAATTTTTTCGTGGCCTAGATTTTTAGTGATGTCGGCAAAAGATTTCATTTCCACCTCGATGGTGTGCGCCGTAGAAACATTGGTATGACCAATGATACTACCGGAAACGTTTGCTTCTTTTTTAGGCAGATTGAACAGTGCGGTACCAGAGTTTTCGGCAAGACCGTAACCGAAGAAACTAAAGTTTTCGGGAAGCTCCTGCTCCTCGCACCATGCAATGGATTTTGGCGTAGGATCGAAACCGAAAACGGCACAGCCAAATTTTGTCACTAACGCCCTATCAAAAGAAATATCTTTGCCGATACCGAACGAATACACGATAGAATTGTCAGATAGTATGTTATCATGCACATAGAAGCCGCCATAGTCACTTCCGTACCATGTGCTTGTCAGATTGATATTAGTTCTGATATGTGAATACTTACCAAGGTATTGATGATATACCTTTTTTACCAGACTTCTGTTCATAAGCTAAAATTTAAGACCAAAGGATATAAACGACCTATTTTATAAAAAGCCTCCTTTTGATATCCAACGAAAAACCTAGACGCTGAAAAAAATAATCCGTTCGATGCCCGATTTCACTGAACGTTATAAAAAATAATGAAAGTAATATAGAGGTTAGCTTTTCCTCTTTTGAACTTTCGAGGATATTGGATAATTTTGATGGCAATTGAGAAGCGTTATAATCACCTACAAATTTTGAATATGTGAAAGCACGATTATTTTCTTGGAGTTTTGGTGCCATTTCGAATATATTCAAATGATTATGAACTCCGAACCTGCCATCTACCCTGCTTCGCGGCGAAAAATTTGCACTCCTTAGTTGTTCATAATTTTCTTCGTTAATGATTATCGGATACTCACATATCGAACTATACCCAAATACCAGTAGTCTTTTACTGGCAGCTTCCCCGAAACCTCTGCCTATACCAACCGCCACATTATAATATTCCATTAATTTTTTGGTTTCATCAGTAAATTTTTTGTCAGTAATGAGATGTATATCCTGCAAACCCTCTATTTTTTCTTTAATTGTATTAAATGCATTTTCATCTTGGATATGTCCTATCAAATGAGTCTGTATATCGACACCTTTTTGCTTACATAGTTTGTGTAGGTTTATTGTGGCAACAAAGGTTTCAACATATGCCTCACAAATTCTGGAGACCCTAAGCAAATTATATCCTTTTTTCGGATAGGCTTTTTCCAATTGGGCAATCAATTTATGGTTAACCGGAAATGTATCAATCCTATTGGTTAGCAAAAATTTATTAGGTGTGAAATCCCTAGGATTATTCATATTCTCGCTACTGTAATAAATACAATTGATAAAATTCATTGGTAAGAAGCGGTTCGGCCCACCCGCGATGACTTGAATGAATTTAGCACCGTGTTTCCAACAGAAATAACGAAGCATTCTGCTTTGTAAGCTTTCCCCGAAAGAGATAACCACATCGGTTTTATTTTTACTGAGCAATCGATTTGCTTTTTTTATAAAATCATTGGTACCCTTGATTCCCGACAATAAATTTTCTGCTTTGTCATCGAGAACAGAGGAGTCCATCTCATTGTAATGTGCAATACTCACATCTCCCGAGACGTTTTTCAACTGCTCGTAATAGCTCAAAAGACTCCGATAGTGACCACCATTTCCACTGTTTCGACCCATAACAGTAGATATGAAAAGAATTATCCCATACTCCTTCAGTAACTCCTTGGTCACCGGTCGAGTATCGATATTCAATTTATTTTCTTTACTAATCATATTGTGGCTATCATTTTTATGCGTTTCTAACTTTGAACTTCATTATTCAAATTATTCTCTGTTCTACCTCAAGATTCACCCCGATATTATCCATAACCTGTTTCTTAATGTGGGTGATAACGTCCAGAATATCTTGCCCTTTAGCGTTGTCATAATTAATAATAAAACCGCCATGTTTTTCGGACACCTTTGCACCACCGACTTTATACCCTTTTAGGTTGAGTTCATCGATGAGCGCACCGACGTAATAGCCTTTAGGCCTTTTAAAAACACTGCCAGCATTTGGGTAGTTCTTGGGTTGCTTTGCCCATCGAGCTTCAAGGATTGTGTCCATTTTTTTCTTGATTTCTTCTACATCGCCATTCTCCAATTGTAACCACACCTTCAGAATAATACAATTCTTGTTTTTTTGAAAAAAACTATTTCTATATTCAAATTCCATCTCATGCTTTTCCATTTCCTTGATAGACAAATCCTCTAAATCAAGGTATCTCACTTTCAACAAAATATCCTTTATTTCCTCACCGCTAGCACCAGCGTTCATGACAACGGCACCACCTAGTGAACTGGGAATATCATAAAACATTTCCATCTTGGTAAGGCCATTTTCGAGCGCAAGTTCGCTTAAGGTCTTTAAATTAATACCGGCTTCGGCAATTATCATCCCACCGATAATTTCTACCTTGGAAAAGCAATCACCGATTAATATGAAATCCTGTTTATAAAATTCCTTGGATAGAATAACGTTATATCCTCCTCCTAAAATAACTTTGTTCGATTTTCCGTATTTCTCGAAAATTGTGATGAACTCATTCTCATTGCTTGGGAAAAAAGCCCTTTTACATCTAGACCTGATACGGTAACTATTATATAAAGTAAGATCGAAGTTTTCGTCAATTCTCATTTTGAACCTTTGATTTTTTCAATGCGCTAATCGCTAATTCTTGAATCGCCCGAAAGTCTTTCATACGATATCCCAGAATTTCCCTGACCGGAATACCAGTTTCCTTTGAATATACGAACAGGAAGAGTACAGCAGCTATCGAATAGCTAATTGTAGATGCGAGCGATGCGCCGTTAGCCGCATACTTAGGAATCCAAATAATATTCAAGATCATATTCAATAGAAGAGCAGGTACCATCGCTTTTAGTGAAATCCAAGGCTTGCCCCTGCCGGCCATGTCCATATTCAACACCTTAAAAATCGTAAGTAATACGACGCCGGGTATCAATAATCTTAGCACGGTTCCGCTTTCAAGAAACTCTTCACCATATAGTAAATCTATAATCCACGGTGCCAAAAAAGCCAATACGATGCACGCCAAAATAATAATTGCTATTGAAATCCTTAGAAGCTGGCAAACCTTGTATGAAAATAAATTACTGTTTTTTGAGTTTGCGCTTCTTGCAAAAATTATTGTACTCAAAAGCATCGGTATTTGCCACATGTACTCTATTAATGCGGCTCCCTTGCTATAAATACCTGTGGCATAATTGGTAGAAAGCTTATCTATCAAAATCACGTCAATTCGATAGTTAAGATTGATAACCATTAAGGCTATAGCATAAACAATACCAAGAGACATAAGTGATTTGATGACCTTGAACTCAAAATGAAAAGAAAACGCTTTTATAAACCTATTCTTGAAAAGCATTATGAGGCTCATAATCAACGGCCCAATGATTTTGGCAAGTAAAACCCCAGCTACCGAAAACCGAATAATTACTACAAACAAGACCACCGCAAGCAACACGAACAGTGGTGGAAGCCAATTAATTTTATTAAACGATTGTATTTCATTCTTTCCTAAATAAACTCCAGAATTGTAAGTGTTGAACAGAGCAAAGGGTATTGGCGCAATAGCCAATAAAACAAGTAATTCGTCTTTGCCCGAATTTGAAAAATAGGTAATCAAAACATACGTTACCAGTAAACTGAAAACAGTACTCAGTATCCAGATTTGACTAACGGCTGTTTTTATCTGTTCTTCGGAAAACGTTCCCTTCGCAATATAATAAGCTGTAGACTGCCTTACTCCTAACGAACCTACTATCATAAATAGTGATGGATAGACTATGAGTGCAGCTATCACACCATTAAGTTCGGGCCCCAGAACACGTGCGATTATGATGTTCTGAATCAAGCCGAAAAATATTATCCCACCTTTACTTAAACCAACACTAAGAAGATCCCTAATAAAGCTCGCCAACGTTTTCGGAAATTAGTTCAATTTCAACGCCCAGTTTAGAAAGCTTCTTCTCAAGTTGATTATAGCCTCTCAAAGCCATTTCAACTTTGTCTATTTCAGACCGACCATCAGCTATTAGCGCCGCCATAACCAATGCCATGCTGCCTCTTAAGTCGGTAGAAATAGCATTTGCGGAATTCGGCATTACTTTGTGTCTACCATTTGTTTTAATACTACCGCTATTCCATTCTAATTGGTTCGGATAAAATTTTGACAGTTCTTCGCAGTATTTCAACCTTTCAGGATAGCGATAATCAAAAACGCGACTTATACCGTCTGCGTGTAAACCTAATAATACATAGAAAGGTTGCATATCGGAAATTACCCCAGGATGGGTACCCGTTGCCAATTCGAACGGCTGTATTATTCCATTACTGAGACAATCTTGCGATATATGAATGTTCTTATCGTTTTGATAGAAGTCGATACCTGCTTCCTTAAGATGCATTAGAGGTATTTTCATGGTATCGAAAGGAACGTCCATGATTGTAATATCGCCACCTGAGAGTATACCGTAGACAATCCAAGTTATTGCCTCTATTCTGTCGGGCAAGACTTCAAAAACGGACCCCTGTAAATAATCTTCACCCGTTACTTCAATATAACTATTGCCAACTACAGAAATCTTTACACCCATAGATCGCAGAAACTTTATAAGGTCTTCTACTTCAGGTGAGATATAGGCATTACGAATTTTGGTAGTGCCTTTCGCTATTGCACTGCAGATTAATGCACTTTCCGTACCACCAATAGTTGTAATTGGAAAATCGATTTCTCCTTTAGAAAAGCCCTTTTCTGCAACCACTTCGATAAAGTCCGGTTGCTCGTAGACCTTTGCACCTAAAGATTCCCATACCATAATGTGCAAATCATACCCACGATTACCTATTTTACATCCGCCGGGGTATGGTATTCTGGCCCTGCCATTTTTCTTAATTAATCCTGCTACCAGCAGATAAGTCGTTCTAATGGGATAATTGTAATCGTTCAATAATCTATCTTCTAAATTCTTTGCGTTGATCCTTACACTCTCATCATCTCGATTAACTTGAACCTCACCTCCGCTTTTTTCTATAAAGTCAAATTTATAGTTGGCATCGACAAGTTCGGTCGGAAAGTTCTCTAAAATAACCGTCTCATTTGATATAAGGGAGGCGGCAATCAGCCTTGTAGCTGAATTCTTGGCACCACTTACTTTAATTGCTCCTTTGGGTATTTGCCCTCCCTCTATTATGGCAGTCAAATCTTCTTTCATTTTTCTAAGTATTATCGAGTTATTATATGGCACTTATTTACTTTGGCGGTATTGCGGGATAAGAATAAATGCAATCCAAAAAAAATTACTGACAACTTTTCAGAACTAATTAATAGCCTGCTTTATTAATTGCTTTCAATGTGGCAAAAAACTGAAGGCTTATGTTAGGCAATCCCACGGCTCCGCCGTACGAGTCCCAAACCAAAAGACCATAGATCAATTAAATTCTGTTGTAAGCCCTGGGCCAAAACCCCATTCTTGAAATGGGATAATAGGGTTTTATTGTATTGGCAATGACCTAAAATTAAGGTTCCCCTCAACTAATATCATTAAATAAACGTCATTTTAAAAACATTAAAACTGCAATTTCAATTGACGACGTGAACTGGAAAAAATGCGTTGATTTTATAAAAATTTTAGACTATTATTTTTGCCATAGGTTCAAAATTTAAGGGGATTAATTTATTTAATTGTCAGAAAACCTCCCACTTTTAGGAATATCACAATTAACGTTTCATTAACATATGTATTGGAACCGACATTGTTCGCCCTAAACTGAAACGATTTCTTTTATTTTTGCCGTCAAAACTACGCCCATATCTTTTAAAATAAGCCTTACACTCTGTTTTCCGGCCCTTTGAACGAGGGCTTTCCTATCTTTCATTATCCCTTTTTCGATGGTAATCTCTTGTCCCGGTTTTAAACTTATGAGTTCTGGCCGCTCCAAGTTATCATCGTGAAGCCATCTTTTAATAACTTCAATCTCTGAATTACGCACAATTGCCGGCCTGCCAGACCAAAATAGGTATCGAACTACACCGGGTACTTCAAAGGCAACCCGGCGATGCTCATGCGACAAGCGAACAAACACATAAGTACTGAAGAGGGGAACTTGAACTCGCTTCTTTCGATCGCTCCACTCTCGAACTTCTTCGACAACGGGGCAATAGACTTCAACGCCTAGCTTTTGTAACGTTTCCGCAACGGGTATTTCACGTTTGTATTTAACACACAGCACATGCCAATTTGGGGAAAGTGTCATAGTCGTTCGTTTAGGTAATAAGATATTTCTTACTCTTATTTTACATATACGTTGAAAAATTGCATCTTAGATATGTAAGCCAAAATGAATGAAAAAATAGATTTGTTTTGATTCAAGTGGCAACTTATGGGATACCGTACTCGTAAACGAACGCAATCAATTTTTTTATTACTACGATTATCGTATCACTTTTTTAAGGAAGTTTTAAAAAGTATTTTGGTCGCGACTTTAAGGAAAAGCTATTGTTACTTTTACAGAGAGTGGTCGGACATCAGTAATACGATTTTACGATAGCGGTTCTTAAAATAGCAGTGAGTTTCCAACGGTATTCTGTGAACAAATATTATGGAAGATAGAAAAGGAAGCAATGGCAAATAGGGAAACTAATTGAGATTTTATCCGTCAGTTGAAGTGGTTCTGTACGTATATAAAAAAAATAAAAAGCTTTGCTAGAAAACTCACCGAAAAAAAGTGGATTCAACCGGCTTACTGTGCTCACAATTCTTTTTTTTATACTAAGTCAAATAGTATACGGACAGGTTAAGATCGGTGAAAATCCAAATACCATTAATTCCGCCTCGATTTTGGAACTGGAAAGTCTTGAAAAAGTTTTAGTGATAAGCCGGGCCTCGGCAGACGAGATGGAAGAAATTGAACCGTTGGAAGGCGCGCTTATTTACAATACTGATGCCGCCTGTATATTTTATTACAACGGTAGCAATTGGCAAAACTTGTGCGCCGGAGCATCGAACCTATTCTTTGTGGATAATGGAGACGGAACCTATACTATTGATTTGGGCGATGGCCCGAGTACTTTTGGGAACCCACCGGAGACAATAACGTCTATTACCGATAATATGGACGGATCATACACCTACAATGCAGAAGATGGTCAAGAAATCCTTATCACAACTGGTGTCTTGAATGGAAATCACATTGGCACAGCTGGCTCCGTATTTTTTGCCAATCGCTCAACGGGCGCACCCTTTGAGGCGAATGAGGCTTTCTTTTGGGATAATGAAAACAAACGGCTGGGTATCGGAACAAATACACCTAGTAATGAGTTGCATGTCGAAGGCATTCTGAGGTCCGGTAGAATAAGTAATTCGTTCGGTACCGCTGCATTTCCATCTTATCATTTTACGGGTAGCTTTAACTCAGGGATGTTTGCCCCTAGTGCTGGATCGCTTGCATTGGCATCATCGGGGCAGGAAGTGGTTCGTGTTACAGGAGGTAACAGGGTCGGTATATCGGTCACAAATCCTGAGGCCACTTTGCACGTTGGAGGAGATTTGAGGGTAGACGGGAATATTTTGGTCGGCGGAGCAACTACCTCGGCAAAAAGCATGGAATCATCCAATATGATAAGAAGAGTATCTGCGTCTACCGTGCTTTTGACCGCATCAGACCGAACCCTAATTCTCGAAGGTACCGTTCGGAGCTTGGTTCTGCCAGAGGCCAATGCCTTGAATATAGGTCAACTATTTATTATTAAAGATCTCGGCGGCGCAGTTACCAAATTCAATATCTCTTACAGAGACTTGGAAAACAAAGAAAGTAGCTTATCAAAAAACAAAGGTACGTTATGGCTTCAAAGCGACGGTTTGGAATGGCAACAAATTAATTGATTTTTTATAGCATTTTTTATTAAATGCCAATTTTGAAGTTCGCTATTCGCAGAAAAGCATTTTGCCTATTGTTCTAAAAACTAACACACGAACAAGTCAATTTTTTTTTGAATTAATTATAAGTGTGAAATTTAAATAACTGTTTCAGTAGAATGTTCAATCAAGTTCATTTCATCAAAATCAGCAATATCCCAGAGAAGAAAAATGTATACTATTCCAATTCCTTACATTCGAAACTTTTAGCGGACTTAATGAATTGGGCTCCAAAAATAAAGCTTCCCATATAGAAAGTGTCCGCATCCACCCAAAATGCTTGATAGTACGATGCCTAGAAGATACTTTAAGTTTGATTTCTTCAACAAGTGCATAACTATGGAATTGACGTCTTACAGTCACCACACTATCAGGACAAATGTACCTTAATCTAAAATTTAGTCGAAATTACCACCGTCGTGTGGGATTTGTGAGCATCCCCCAATCTTTCGGACGGGTTCTGTTCTAAATAAGTTCTACTTTCAATCAATAAGCTACTTTTTATTGCAGGTATGTGCGGCCTTGGTTGATTAAACTACCCAAAAATTATCTTTTATAAAATTTCGCCAAGTAAATTATATCCAAAAACAGCTATTAAATAAGATAGGATATTCGCCAGTTCAAATTAATTATATAATCCTATAAAGGAGTGCGATCGAAAATGTCCTAGAAGCTAAATTGGCCTAGCCTTCCGTTAGGAATTTCCCGGTACTGTGCGTCCGATACCTATTTTTTTTGAAATTGCTAGTGATTAGGTCTCTAAATCATAGTATCCTCGACGTACTTCTTAGCGGCAATGGCAAGTGTCGGCCACTTGTCCGACCGTTCGTAGGGAACCCAAATCCATTCCCGCATGGGGTTGTGCTTTCCAAACGGCCTGAATATTTGGCCTCCGGGCAGGTTTAGTGCCATCGAGCGAATGCTTCCTCCCAGTTTGAATACCATCCCCCCACCTGAGAAACAGATAAAGATTTTTGATCTTATCTTATAGCAGGGGTTACCGAAGAATTGTCCACTCTTCGCATGTTCCAGCCCGTTCCCTATGGACGCGAACAGTTTTTCAGCTTCGGTCATTCGTTTAAGTTTTTGTTGAACACAAGCTCGGTGATCATCTGTTCTTTGAAAATTCCGAAAGACCTACCCCGCCCGTAAAGGACTTAAATCCCTAACAGATCCAATGGTTGTTCGGCCCCTAACGGGCAGTTCGTAAACTCTATTTTCATTCACCGTTACTCTTAACGTATATAGCTAGTGGGTTCATACTTTGGGCCCTCACGGTATTCAAGGTCGTTATCGACGGGTTTGTCCCATACTTCTATGACGTACCCTTGGTGAGATTCCAATTCTTTGATTTTTCCCTTCCCGATGCCTGTACAGAACCTAAGACCGAGATTGCCGATTGGAATTGGGGGAATTTATGATGTTTAATGCTAGGTTATTGACCCTATTGGATTGATTTTTGTCCGTAACTTCTGGTCCGCTGGAGAACCGGGGCCCCTGAGGATGGCACCACATAGAGAAAGGACTTATTTGATTTCGGATATTTTCAGTGATAATGTTGCCACACTGATTACTAATCTCAAAATATGTATCGTCTAGATAGACTTTTAATAGATTCTTTAGATATCAACCCAGTGGCGACAAAGAACACTTTCTCCTGAAAAAAATCAAGGAATGCGACCGGAAGACCGAAATGCTATGGATATTTTCTAGAATCCATACCTTTGATGAGTTCAAAATCGGAGAAAGAGTATGGAAGTATTTAATTTAAGCAGTTGAATATGACCTGAAAGAATCCCAAATCATATTTCCAATTAGATGACTACGCTTATGCCTGAATATCCACCGCTCAGTATTTAGGAGTAAAAAGTAAATCCTATAATTTTAAAGAAGAACTTTAGGATCGGCCTAAAATAAAAAGCTAGGAATTCATAATCTATTGCTAATCCGATAACAATCAATCATCATAAAGAACAAAAGTACCGACGTCGAAGAAATCAAGAAATCCAGTCTAAATGAAATATAGACCTTATGATTTTTTGGACAATAAAATTTCGATTTCGCAGGAGGCCGAGACGTTATCTACGAAATTGTATTTCGCAAAGATTTTACCTCCAAATATTTCAACAAAAGGGACTCTATTGATATTTCGATTGACCAGCAAATCTTCGTTTTGCCAGCTTCTACTCTTACTATAACCAAAATACCTCACAATACCGGCTTCGACCCTGACCCAAACATACCTTTTCTGATCACTGGTACTTAAGGCACTCCCGTTATTGCATACGGTCAGGCCACGGTACCACCCGTCATCCAATATGGGATTATCCGAAAAAGAAGTATCTTTCAATTGTAAATTGAATCCTAGATAAACAAAAACAAGGAGACTAATAACTATTTTCATCGGGATATAATCGTATATAATAAATATACGGTTTTAACTTGCCTTTGGTCAATCCTTTAAGAAATTATTATAAGGGTTCTTGTCTCGGACTCGGTAGATAAAAAAATACATTTGACCTCCTCCTCATTAACGGTTTCTTTGAAATCTTTAGAAAGTATCGTTTAATTGAACTTTAATTTCGCCTTCCTTTCAATACTTAATTTTCGGAGAAGTGAGATGAATTAATCGAATCGGAGAATCAACTTCTTGTATTCCCTGTTTCGCCAAGTTAAAATTTTGAATTTTAACATGTGCTAAAGTACTTGAACATTCGGCCTATTAGAAATTGAGCTCTTACTTTGTTAGCTACCAGATAAGAGAATGTCATATGTCATGGTGTTCATACCGTTCGTTTCATGTAGAGAAAAAATTGTTTTTGACCAATGCATTAATTCCACTTTAGCATTGTTCTTTTCTACCTATACAACAAGAAAATCAGTTTTTACAACAAACAATTGAATGTGCGACCATGTGCCTTTAAATTTGCACCGAGTTTCTGAATTACACGACCGAAAATGCGAAAGCTTATCTTCTTGCTACTAATAATTACGTGTTCGGCCTCCTACGCGCAGTTGAGCGATCTGCACTACTTACCCCCACTGCGCCAGGGCGCGAACAACGCGGCAATCAGAGATCAGGCCATTTATCTGTCAACGCCGGAGACAACGGCCTTTACGGTCAATGCATATCGAGGAACGAGTACAGCACCTATCGCCTCTTTTTCCATTTCAAATGTGAGTCCCGCGACATACACCCTTGCGAACGGAAACAACAACATAACCTTGGTAGATAATAGCAATACCGGTGTTGTGTTGACAACTGGTGGTCTTCGATTTGAATCACCGGGAGGTCAGGATTTTTACGTGAACTATCGCGGAAACTCGAATTCACAGGGAGCTTCCCTGACATCTAAAGGCAGGGCCGCCATGGGCCAAAGTTTTAAGTGGGGCGGTGTACCCAATTTAGGTTCGGAGAACTCGAAGTCGAACACCCTCGGTATTATGGCCACTGAGGACAATACCACGATTACCCTCTCGGGGTATGACACCGATTGTGAGTTCAGGGTCGGAGGCAATAGGGCGGGTATTACCGACGACTCCTATACGATAATCTTGGATGAAAACGAATCTTTCGTATTCGAAACCTATATCGGTACGGCACCCACCCCCGCACACGTAAGCGGCTGGATCGGTGCTTCAATTGTTGCGGATAGGGATATCGTAATCAGTAACGGTTCGATGAACTTTGGCCGCCAAGCGGGATCCTCCAATCGCGATGCCGGGATTGACCAACCCGTGCCGGAAAATAGGTTGGGAAAGGAATATGTTTTTGTCAGAGGTAATGGTAATAGTAATGGCTGGACCGAATTTCCACTAATTATCGCCACGGAAAACAATACGCAGATTTTTGTGAACGGATCTGCGACGCCTATTACGACGTTGAACGAGGGCGATTTCTTCGAGATTCCGAGCAGTAATTATTCTTCGAACTCCGTCGGTGCCAATATGTATGTTGAAACCTCCAAGGATGTTTATGCATATCAATGTATGGGAGGATCTACCCAAGCCTACACCCAAGGCCTGAATTTTGTGGCACCTGTAAGCTGCCTTTTGCCCGACACAATGGATAACATTCCGAATATCACCGATGCGGCGGGAATCAGTATAACCGGTGGCGTTACCATAATCGCGGCCACAACGACCCCTGACGGTAATATAACCGTGACCGATGGCAACGGCAACGTTACCCTCCCTCCCTCCTCCAGTGTGGCCGGTACATCCGATTGGAAAACGTTTTATCTACCCAATCTCTCAGGCAATGTCAGCGTAAAATCCACAGGGCCCGTTGCAGTGGGATTTTTCGGTTTTAACGGGGCCAGGGGTGTTGCCGGTTATTATTCGGGCTTTGATACCGTACCAAGTATCGACCTTCAGATATCGGGGAACAGCTGTTTGCCGGGAGCAGTTCTCGAAATCGCCAGTGGGGAAACTTTTGATGCCTACCAATGGTTCGGCGATGGTACGCTCATACCCGGGGCTACCACATCTACATACACTGCGTCCGTTGCCGGGGATTATTTTCTTAGGGTCACCAGAGGCCCCTGCAGTTACGATTCCAATTCGATATCGGTATACTATTGCGATCCGGATATTATCGTGAACAAATCGGCCGATGTTACGGGCCTGAACGAAAATGACACTGTGACTTTTACGATTACCGTGGAAAATCTTGGTATCGACCCTGCCACGAACCTGGTAATCACCGATATTATGCCCCACGGACTCTCGATCGTCTCGACCTCTCCTTCGGTCGGAAGCTGGTCGTCTCCGAACTGGAACGTCGGAACGCTTAACAGCGGTCAATTGGAATCCATTGTCATCAGTGCCGTTGCGGACCAGAACAATTCTATCTTGCCGATCATCCCCATAATTAATACAGCGACCAATAGCCAGGACCAGACGGACAATAATATCACGGCCGACAATCCATCCGTTTCCCTCACCATATATAACGATTATGATAATGATACTATAATCGACATAACCGATCTGGACGATGATAACGACGGCATTCTGGATAGTGTGGAAAATCCCCACCATAACGATATTCTATGGGTAACGGACGGAACCGCAAGCTTGGAGGAACAGAATACCATAGATAAACTTACCGCTCTGGGGTATTCTGTAACGGTGGTAGACGACGGTGTTGGGGGCGATGCCGATAACTATGCCATAACCTTTGTTTATGAGGACGTTCTAAGTGGCACCGCTTTGACCAACGTTACCAATTTAATTACCACCAATAAAGGAGTTATCATCACCGAACCCGCACTGCACGATGATATTTTAGGTGCGGATACAGGGGGAAACGGTAGTTCGACAACTGTGGACATAGAAGAAAACTCCCATCCTATAACCGAGGGCCTGCCCCTCGGAGCTTACAATATTGGTGATGCTGCGTATTATGGCAACGGATTGACATCGGGAACCGTTTTGGCCCGTGACCCGAGTACCGGAGAAGGCTCCATTGTAATCTGGAACGAGGGTGATGCTATAGAAGTAGGGACCGCTGCAGGAAAAAGGGCGATTTTGCCCCATGCCAATGCAAACGGAGGGTTCAACGAAGCAGGAGAAAATCTCCTGTTGACCGCTATCCTCTGGGCGGCAACAATCGATACGGACAATGATGGCCTACCGGATACCTTGGATGGCGATAGCGACAACGATGGATGTAGTGATGCCAATGAAGCTTACAATGACCCGAACGCCGACGGTGGGGATGGTGATGAGTATGGAATGGGCAGTCCGCCACTCACGAACGGTGACGGAACGGTGACCGCTGCTTCGTACCCGACACCAGCGGACAACGATACCAATATGGTTCTTGACTTTCAGGAAGCCGGTGCGGCCCCAACGGTGAACACACAGCCCACCGACCAAAGGGTGTTTATAGATAATGACGGCACATTCAGTCTTGCCGATGCGGGAACGGACAATTATCAATGGCAGGTAAGCAGCGATGGAGGTATAACTTTCAACGATATCTCGGACGGCACGGAGTACTCGGGCACTCAAAGCGGTTCATTGACCATTGTATCACCTGACCTGGACAAGAACGGATATCTGTACCGTGCGGTTCTGGCCAGCGGCACCTATTTATGCGCTGAGACCTTTTCCGCTATGGCAACATTGGTCGTCGACCCAAGAACAGTAATCACCAACAGGAGGATTACCGTTCGGGTTAGTAAAAACTGACGTACGTAGAAAATCGTTTATTCAGACTTTGATCAGACATTTTTAGAAAATTTGTCTTCTGGCATACCCACCGGTTTGGAAATCATAATACTGAATTACTTTTCCATAAATTGTAGGGCTTCGATATTTTCAGTTTTGGCGTAGTGTCCTATTGCTTCCTTTATAGCCTGTAAAGAGGAATATTTTGGTTTGAAGTTCAGTAACCGTTTTGCTTTCTCGATACTACCATTCGGGCTATGCGCAATATGGTCCCATGTTAACCTCGAATCCTCATTACTCACGTCCTTTCTCCATTGGTCCCAGGACTGGAAGGCCAAGTCCGCCTCATTTCCGAACCATTGGGCTACGGCCGTGGCGTAATACCTTAAAGTAATGGCCTGCTCCGACACTATGTGAAAGCTTTCGCCCATGGCACGCCCCGGATTCTCCAAGGAAAGGACAAAAGCCTGTGCCACATCGGCCACATGGACGTGGTGCAGCGTTTCCATCCCTAAATTCGGAAGGGCGATTTCCTGTCCTAATGCCAATTTCAGAAAGATTTCGGGATTCAGATTACCTGCTGGGCCGATAGGCATCTTCCCGGGGCCGGTAATGTGCCCGGGGTGTAATATTGTGGCCGGGAATGCATTACGACGGTATGCCTCCAACAGTTCGGACTCTATAGCCGCCTTTTGAATACCGTACGAGCCGAATGGCTTACGCTTCTGACTCTCCCGGGTAGGTAACTCTTCACTATGGCCATGTACCCACATGGTACCGCAATGAATAAAACGACCTACCCTATCGGAAAGCGCATCGACCATCATTTGAACGCTACGAGTGGAAAAGCAAATCAAGTCCATTACGGCTTCGCCCTTTAACCGTCTTATTTTTTTTCCAAAGCTGCCTGCCTTTTCCTCTACTGTTCGGTCTATTTCCAAATGCTCGACGTATTGCCAAGTTGGATGCTCCCTAAATACCCTATTCCGTCGGCTCACACAAATGACCTCATGCCCGCTGATTACGAGTTTGGGAATCAAATAACTTCCGATGTGACCCGTGCCGCCGATAACAACAACCTTCATTTACCTTTCTATTAAACGTTTATCATCTGAATTATTAATTAAGAATCCTAACTTTTGTATTGAGTAATTTTTTATTTGGACTTTTGCTTTTGCGGGATTACACTACCCTAGTTGGAGACTCACCCATCATTTAATTATACTTATCTAACGGTTAGTATATTAAGCGCAGTCTGATAATAGGCAGCGATGATTTCATACATTGTTATTGGCATTTATTTAT
>ENA-ORXM01002129-ORXM01002129.1-marine-metagenome-genome-assembly--contig:-NODE-2129-length-24474-cov-4.156126_pt1 | contig 24474 bp, 25 predicted proteins | sample MGYA00237867_ERZ511480 | MGnify/ENA primary metagenome ERZ511480 (study PRJEB26309, sample SAMN06266103) | marine metagenome | isolation source: Algal blade | place: United Kingdom:Sidmouth, United... | reverse complement strand
TGGGGCTCTCGATCCTCGCCACGCTGGCGGTCATGGCCTCGGGCAGCGAGCGCGGCGACCAGTCGTCGTCATCCATCGGTCATCTCCTGCGCGGCAACGTCGCCCTTCGATGTCGCGCCGACGGGACGCGGTTGGACGCGGACCGGCTGGAGGGCATAGCGGACGCTTTCGCGCTTGCCCTTGGGCAGGGCGTAGACCCGCTTCGTCGCCTCGACCAGCAGCGCCCCGGCCACCCGTTGCGCATCGATCCGCAGCCCGAACCGCTCCATGGCGCGGGCGGAGCGCAGCCAGAACCGTTTTTCGCTCGGCGGGGCATAGAGGGCGGCGGCGCGGGACACGGGGGTCAGGTCGTGGTCCTGCATCATCCGTTCGAGCTGACCGTAGGAAAACGTGCGTCCCACGCCGAAGGGCGTCGAATCCGCGCGCGCCCAGATGCCGGATCGATTCGAGGCGATCACGATGACCCGCCCCTCGGGTGCGAGGACGCGCCCGATCTCTTCGAACAGGTCGTCCAGATGCACCTCCGTCTCGACGGCATGGGCGACGATGAGGCGGTCGATGAAGCCGTTGGCGATGGGCCAGCGCCCACCGTCGATCAGGGTGGCGGTATTCGGCGCGTCATGGGGCCAGTGCATGACCCCCTGCCGCGCAGGCATCAGGCAGAGCGTGCGCGCGGCTTCGCCCATGAAGGGGCGCAGGAAGGGGGCGGCAAAGCCGTATCCGGCGACCGTCATGCCCTTGCAGTTCGGCCAGATTTCGCGCAGCGCCTGCTGCAGGTTTCCCTGGGCCGAGCGGCCAAGGGCGCTGGCATAGTAGAAACCGGACAACGATGTCACATCATGGTGCACTGGAGACTGCCTTGCTATACGCTGCTTCAAAAGATGTACCGACGAGGAACCCCCATGTCCAACGCCCTCTCCACGCTCGAAACCACAGAAGCGGGTAATCTGAACATCGTTTCCGTTCCCTGCCTCGACGACAATTTCGCCTATCTGGTAAGGGACGGGGCGACCGGCAATGTCGCCCTGATCGATGCGCCCGAGGCGGAGCCGATCGAGGCGGCGTTGCATGTGCTGGGCTGGACCCTCACGCATATCTTCATCACCCATCACCATGGCGATCATGTCGACGGGGTCGAGGCGCTGCGATCCAAGGGCAACGTGACGGTCATCGGCTCGTCGGTGGATGCCAAGCGCCTGCCGATCCTGTCGCAGGCGGTGACACCGGGCGAGAGCTTTCGCTGGGGCGATATCGAGGTGCAGGTGATCGATACGCCGGGGCATACGGTCGGCCATGTCGTCTATTACATGGCGGAACCGGGAGTGCTGTTCAGCGGCGATACGCTGTTCGCGATGGGCTGCGGGCGTCTCTTCGAAGGCACGGCGCAGCAGATGTGGGGCGGCCTCAGCGCGCTCGCCGCCCTGCCCGACGAGACGGTTGTGTTCTTCGGCCACGAATACACGGCGACGAATGCCGACTTCGCCCTGAGCGTCGATCCGCATAACGAAATTCTGCACCGGCGCGTCCATGACGTGATCGACGCGCTGGAATCGGGCGGGCGGACGACCCCGACGACCATCGGTCTGGAAAAGGCGACGAACCCCTTCTTGCGCGCCGTCTCGCCGGATGTGGCGAAGGAGGTCGGGATGCCCGATGCCGACCCGGAGATCGTGTTCGCCGAAGTGCGGCGGCGCAAAGACGCGGCCTGACGGGGGGATATGATGGTAAAGCGCGTCTTCCTCGTGGCCGTTCTGATCTATGTTGGCTCTTACGCGCTCTTTCGCACCGTAAACTCGCAGGTCTGGGCGGATGACGGGCGAGTTTATGTGATCTTTCCCGAGAATATGCCTGTCCTCTACTATGCCTATCGTCCCTTGTCCTATCTCGATGGTGCGCTCACCGGGATGCGCTTTCATATTGGCCCGCATCGGTAGATGCCAAGCGACTTGCACTGCGCGTCTGGCGCAAGCGGCGGACGAAGGCGATCAGGAACAGGGCGGTCAGGACCAGCACGATGGTCGGGGCCGGGGCGCTGTCGAGGTGAAAGCTCAGCCAGATGCCCGCCAGCATCGATCCGAGACAGGCGATCACCGAGACCGTGAGCATCCAGCCGAAACTGCGCGTGAGCAGGAAGGCAATGGCCCCCGGCGTCACCAGCAAGGCCACGGCGAGGATCAGGCCCACTGCCGACAGGGTCGCCACCACCGTCAGCGACAGGATCGCGAGCAACCCGTAATGCAGCCACGCGGTATTCATCCCCGATGCCTGCGCCTGTGCGGGGTCGAAGGCGTGCAACAGGAAATCGCGCCATTTCAGGCCCAGAACGCCGCAGACGACGACCGCAATGATGGCGGAGGTCATCAGGTCGTCCTTGCCGATTCCCAGCATGTTGCCGAACAGGATATGATCGAGATGCGCGTCGGTCGGGAAGGCCACGAACAGGATCATGCCGACCGCGAACATCCCCGAGAAGACCACGCCCATGATCGTGTCGCGCTTCACCCGGCTGTTATCGGCCAGGTAGCCCGTGAGCAGGGCGCAGCCCATCCCGGCGACGAAAGCCCCGAGAATGAGCGGCAGGTTCAGCATATAGGCCAGCACGACCCCCGGCAGGATCGCGTGACTGACCGCATCGCCCATCAGCGCCCAGCCTTTGAGGACCAGAAAGCAGGAGAGCATCGCCGTCGGCGGCGCGATGATCAATGCGACCAGAAAGGCGTTCTGCATGAACGGAAACTGAAAGGGCAGGGTGAGCCAGTCGATCATGTGGCAGGCTCCTGCGTTGCCGCCCGTGCCTTTGCCCGTGCGGCGAACATGCCGTGCTTCGGGGCGAGGAAGAAGGCGGCGAGGAAAACGAGCGTCTGCAGCGTCACGATCACGCCGCCCGTCGCGCCGTCTAGAAAATAGCTGGCATAGGCCCCGATGAAACTCGTCCCCGCTCCGATCACGACCGAGACGATCAACAGTCTCGGGAAGCGGTCGCAGAGCAGATAGGCGGTGGCTCCCGGCGTCACGACCATGGCGATGACCAGGAAGGCTCCGACCGTCTGCATCGCCGCGACCACGGAGGCAGAGAGCAACGTGAAGAACATCGCTTTCAGCAGGTCGGGTCGCAGCCCGATGGAGCGGGCGTGGTTCTCGTCGAAGAACGTGACCATCAGGTCCTTCCACTTCGCCAGCAAAATGGCGAGGGAGACGACGCCGATGATGACCAGTTGCAGCGTATCCTCCGGTGTTATGGCGAGGATATTGCCCATGGTGATGGTCTGAACGCTGACGGAGATCGGGTTGATCGAGACCATGAAGAGGCCCAGTCCGAAGAACGACGTGAAGATGATCCCGATGATGACGTCGATCTTCAACCCCGAGCGCCCGCTGAGGAACAGCATCGCCCCCGCCGCCAACCCTCCGGCGAAGAACGCTCCGAACGCGAACGGCAGACCGAGCATGTAGGCGCCCGCGACTCCCGGCACGACCGAATGGGCAAGCGCATCCCCGATCAGCGACCAGCCCTTGAGCATCAGATAGCACGACAGGAACGCGCAGACGCCACCCACGATGGCCGACACCCACATCGCGTTGGTCATGTAGGCATAGGTGAAGGGTTCGAGGAGGACGGTCATCATTGCAGGATGCCGCCCTTGCCTGACATTCCCGCGATAACGGAAATCTCTTTGCGCACAGGGGGGTGCCCGCTTTTGCGGGCAGGACAACAGCAGATCACTTCTCCCCCTCCCCGTAGATCACGAAGGGGCGCTCGTCGTCGGTGATGATACGCACCTCGCGGGCGTCGTCGTCGTCGTGCAGCTCGTCGCCGCCGAGCGTGAAGTGCCGCAGCACACCGCCGAAGGCGCTTTCGAGATTCTCCCGCGTGAACGTCGTCTCGGTCGGGCCATAGGCTACGACGGTGCCCTTCACCAGCACCGTCCGGTCGCAGAATTCCGGGACCGAGCCGAGGTTATGGGTCGAAACCAGCATGACCCGCCCCTCGTCGCGCAACTCGCGCAGCAGGGCGATGATACGATCTTCCGTCTTCACATCGACGCCGGTAAAAGGCTCGTCGAGCAGGATAACCTGACCTTCCTGCGCCAGTGCACGGGCCAGGAAGACGCGCTTGCGCTGGCCGCCCGATAATTCCCCGATCTGGCGGTGGCGATAATCGCCCATGCCGACACGTTCCAGCGCCGCATCGACCGCCGCGCGATCCTTTTGGGACGGGCGGCGCAGAAAGCCCATATGGCCATAGCGGCCCATCATCACCACGTCCTCGACCAGCACGGGAAAGGCCCAGTCCACCTCCTCGGATTGCGGAACATAGGCGACGATACTATCGCGCAGGGCCTCGCGTACCGACATGCCGAGAAGGCGGATATCGCCGCTGGATGCCTTCACGAAGCCCATGATCGCCTTGAAGAGCGTCGATTTCCCCGCACCGTTCACGCCCACGAGCGCCGTCACGGTCCCGCGCGGTATCTCGAAGGTGGCGTGTCTCAGGGCCGTGTGGCCGTTGCGATAGGTGACGGTCAGGTCGCGGACGGCGATGCCGCCGTCTGCCGCCGTCATGGTGCGGTCAATCCATCCGCGACCCTTTGCGACGTCACGCGCAGCAGGTCGAGATAGGTTGGCACGGGGCCGTCCGCTTCGCTCAGGCTGTCGACATAGAGTTCGCCGCCATAGCGCGCGCCGGTCTCGCGGGCGACCTGCTTCGCGGGGTCGGTATTCACGGTGCTTTCACAGAAGACGACGGGGATATCGTGTTCACGAACTCCGTCGATGACCTTGCGCACCTGCTGCGGCGTGCCGACCGCATCGGCGTTCATCGGCCAGAGATACAGCTCCCGTAGCCCGAAATCGCGCGCCAGATAGCTGAACGCTCCTTCGCAGGTCACGAGCCAGCGCCTCTCGGGCGGGATCGCCTCGATCTTTGCGCGCAGGGGATCGAGCGTCTCTCGGACCTTCGTCTTGTAGCGTTCCGCGTTGGTCCGGTAGGTCGCGGCGTTATCGGGATCATGCGTGATGAAGGCATCGCGGATATTGTCGATGTAGATCATCGCGGCATCCGCCCCGATCCAGGCATGGGGGTTCGCCTTGCCCTCGTAGGCCCCCGCCGCGATGGGGATGGGTTCGATCCCCTCGCTGACCGTGACCGAAGGTTTGTCGCCCAGATTGCCGAGGAATTGCTCGAACCACAGTTCCAGATTGAGGCCGTTCCAGAGGATCAGGTCCGCATCGAGGGCACGGGTCAGGTCGCCCGGTGTCGGTTGATACCCGTGAATCTCCGCGCCGGGCCGGGTGACGGAGACCACCTCCGCCGCATCGCCCGCCACGTTGCGCGCCATATCCGCGATGACGGTGAAAGTCGTGACGACCTTGAACCCGGTCTTCGGCTCTTCTTCGCCGCACCCCGTCAACAGCAGTACGCTCAACGCCAGTGCCACGATACGCATTGGTTTCGTCATGGAAAGGATACTCCAGCAAGGTTCGAGCGGAAGCTAGGATCGGCCCGGTGGGTTGTCAATGCAGTTGAGACTTATTTGCAAGAAGCTCTGTCTTGCACTTGCGTCGCATCTGGATAAATTCCGGTTATGGATGCAGCGGATCAAGCAGCGGCGAAGATGGAGGCGGCCCTGCGCGATGCGGGGGTCCGGGTCACGCGCCAGCGGCAGGTCTTGCTCAAGGTGCTCGCCGATGCCGACGATCATCCCGATGCCAACGTGTTGCACCGCCGCGCGCATGAGATCGACCCGAAGGTCTCGCTCGCCACGGTCTACCGGACCCTGTCGGTGCTGGAGAATGCAGGTGTCGTGGACCGCCATGCCTTCGAAGGCGAACCGGCACGATTCGAGACGAGTGACCGCCCGCATCACGATCACCTCATCGACGTGAAGACGGGTGCCGTCATCGAATTCCGTTCGGAAAAGATCGAACGCCTTCAGGCCGAAATCGCCGCCGAACTGGGCTATGATATCGTCGACCACCGACTGGTGCTCTACGCCAGAAAACGACGCTAGGCCGCGCCTCCCGTTTGCATCCCTGTTCCGGCATCGCTATAGGTCGCGCCAAATGCGCTGGCTTTGGACAGGCGCACCCCCGGAACATCGCGCGAGACCTCCCATGCCCAAGATCAACGGCAACGAAATCCGCATCGGCAATATCATCGATCACAACGGTGGTCTGTGGATCGCGGTGAAGACCGACCACGTCAAACCCGGCAAGGGCGGTGCCTTCGCGCAGGTGGAACTCAAGAACCTGCGTAACGGTTCGAAACTCAACGAACGCTTTCGGTCGGCGGACAAGGTCGAGCGTGTGCGCCTGGACCAGAAGAAGCAGCAGTTCCTGTACGAGACGGACGGCAAGCTGGTCTTCATGGATAACGACACCTACGAGCAGATCGAACTCGATGCCGAACTGCTCGGTGAACGCCGCGCCTTTCTGCAGGATGGCATGATCGTCGAGATCGAGTATTACGAGGAAGAGCCGCTCGCGGCAAAACTGCCCGAGAAGGTCATCTGCGAGATCGCCGAGACCGAGCCTGTGGTCAAGGGGCAGACGGCGGCGAACTCCTTCAAGCCCGCCGTTCTCGACAATGGCGTGAAGATCAGTGTGCCGCCCTTCGTCGGTGTGGGCGAGAAAGTCGAAGTCATGACCGAAACCGCCGAATACGTCAGCCGCGCCTGATGGTGAATTATACCGCCAACCTCACCGTGATGACCGGTGCCGCGCGCAAGGCGGCGCGGGGGCTGCGGCGTGATTTCGGCGAGGTCGAGAACCTGCTGGTTTCGGTCAAGGGCGTCTCGGATTTCGTGACCAAGGCCGATATCAAGGCCGAACAGGTGATCCGCGAAGACCTGATGCACGCCCGCCCTGCCTATGGCTGGATGGGCGAGGAAAGCGAGCCGGTCGAGGGGGCAGATCCCCGTCGCCGTTGGATCGTCGATCCGCTGGACGGAACGACCAACTTCCTGCACGGCCTGCCGCATTGGTGCATCTCCATCGCGATGGAAAACAAGGACGAGATCGTCGCCGGGGTGATCTACGATCCGATCAAGGACGAGTTGTTCACCGCCGAAAAAGGCGGGGGTGCATGGGTCAACGGCAAGCGCATCCGGGTGTCTAACCGCAAGGACCTGTCCGAATGTCTTTTTGCCACCGGGGTGCCGTTCGGGGCCAGGAAGACGCTGGGTCAGACCACGAAAGACCTGATTTCCCTGATGCCCGTCTGTGCGGGCGTCCGCCGGCTCGGCTCGGCAGCCCTCGACCTCGCCTATGTCGCGGCAGGGCGATACGACGGCTATTGGGAGCGCGAGTTGCAGCCGTGGGACATGGCGGCAGGTCTGCTCATGGTGCGCGAAGCGGGTGGCTACGTTTCCGACATGGCGGGCGGAACCGACATCTTCGGCACGGGCGGTGTGATCGCCTCGAATTCGGAGATCAATGCGAAGTTTTCCAGGCTGCTGACCTGACGACGCCTCTCACCCCAATTCCGACTCTTTTCCCCCTCAGGAATCGCATGACCTGACCGCGCCGTTCGCAGTACGGTCGTCGCAGTGAATCGCGAAACGGGGAGCGACGGATGGAAGGCGACTTCAAACGCTCGGTGCGGGTCACGCGGCCCACCGGCACGATCCTGTTCATGCTCGGCTTTCTCGTGCTGGTCGGGGTCGTCGCGTTCTTTCTCGCGCAGACCATCGGCACGGTCTTCAATGCCAATCCGTATCTGAATGGACTGATCCTGATCGTCCTTGCAGTCGGTATTCTCTATACTTTCTGGCAGGTGAACCGCCTGCGGATGTGCATCGACTGGATCGATGCCTTCATTTCCGAGCGCCCCGGCTTCGAGGTCATCGAGCCGCCGCGCTTGCTGGTTTCCATGGCCGGAATGCTGCGCGATCGGGAGGCCCGCAAATCCCTCAGTCCCACCATCGTGCGCGCGATCCTCGATTCCATCGCGACCCGGCTGGACGAGAGCCGCGAGATCGTGCGCTACATCGCGACCCTGATGATCTTCCTCGGCCTGCTCGGCACGTTCTGGGGCCTGTCGATAACCGTGCCGCTGGTGGTCGAGACGATCCGCGATCTGGCCCCGGAGGAAGGTGTCGAAGCCTCGGAGGTGTTCCAGCGCCTCGTCCAGAACCTCGGCGGCCAGATGAAGGGCCTCGGCACCGCCTTTGCCTCCTCGCTGCTCGGCCTCGCCGGATCGCTGATCCTTGGCTTCCTCGAAATCCTGTCCGGGCAGGCGCAGAACCGCTTCTACCGTGAACTCGAAGAGGCATTGTCGCAGATCACGCGCATCGATCGGTCGGAGGAGGGGGGCGTCGCCTTCCTCGCGGAATCGCTGGAACGCAATTTCGAGACGATGGAGGAATTGACCGGCCAGCTTTCGGTTGCCGAACATCGCGGAATCGTCGCGAACGACAAGCTGGAACAGGCCGCCATGTCCCTTGCGCTCGTGGCCGAGCGGATGCTGCAGGACCAGAGCGCCCTGCGCGAACTGGCCGAAAGCCAGAACGCGATGCGCGAGGCGCTGGTTGACGCGACCGAGCGGAACAAGGGCATCCTGGGCGGCATGGACGAGGGCACGCGCGCCCGCATCACCAGCATCGATCGTCATATGCTGCGCCTCATCGAGGAAATGTCGGCGGGCCGCGCCGAGTCGACGGCGGATCTGCGCGGCGAAATCCGCACGCTGACCCGCACTATCGAGGCCGCCGCGCGCGGCGAGATGGAGGGCTGATCCATGGCCCTGCGCCGCCGCAGCACCGGCGATTCGTTCCGCATGGGCATCTGGCCCGGTTTCGTGGATGCGATGACGGCGATGCTGCTCGTCTTCACTTTCGTGCTGTCCATCTTCATGATGACGCAGTATTTCCTGCGCGAGACCATCGAGGGTCAGGAAGAGGAGATCGTGGACAAGGAATCCGCGCTCTCCAGCCTGACGAGCCGTCTCGATTCCCTCTCCGACCTGCTTTCGCTGGAGCGCACCGAACGCGAGGATGCGCAGGCGCAGGCGGGCCAGTTGCGCGCCTCGCTCGCCACCGTCTCGAACGAGAAGACCGAGACCGAGCGCCGTCTGGAGGCATTGGCCGCGAAGTTGACCGATACCGAGACCGAGCGTGATGCCGAGCGGGCAGCCATGCTGCGCGAGGCGGCGGAACGGCGCGCGCTGGAGGCGCTGGCCTCGACGCTGCGCACCGATCTCGCCACGACGGAGGCGGCGCTGGGCGACACGTCCCTGTTGCTGGACGAGGAGCAGAAGGCGAGGGCACTGGAGATCGCCGCCGCCGAAGCCCTGCGCAAGCGCCTGACGGAATCGCGGACCGAATTGACCGCTATGGAACTGGCTCTCGACGACCAGCGGGCGAAGGCCGAAGAGACCCTGCTGCTGCTCGCCGCCGCGCGCGAGGCTGAGGCCAAGTTGCAGAATACGCTGGGCACGACGAGCGAGGCGCTCGAAGAAAAGGACGTCATGCTCGCCCTCGCGAAGTCGGAACTGGCCACCTTGAGCGAAGCGACGGCGGAGGAGCAAAAGCAGCTTGCCTTACTGAACGAGCAGACCCGTGCCCTGCGCGAGCAACTGACGGTCATCGGCGCCGAACTCGAAATTTCCGAACAGGCCCGCGAAAAGGCACTGGGCGATTCGGAACGACAGGCCGAGGTCATCGACTCGCTGGGTGTCCGGCTGAATACCGCACTGGCGGAAAAGAACCGGTTGCTGGAAGATCAGGTGGATGAGCTGTCCGCCTTCCGGTCCGAATTCTTCGGCCGCGTTCGCGCGGCGCTGGCCGGTCGCGACGATATCGTCATCAAGGGCGACCGCTTCGTCTTCCAGTCCGAAGTCCTGTTCGGAGCGGCCTCTGCCGACCTGAACGAAGACGGCATCCGTGAACTTGGGCGATTCGCTGAAATCCTGACCGACATATCGGACGATATCCCCGGTGAGCTGGACTGGATACTCAGGATCGACGGCCATACCGACCGCCGTGCGCTCACCCCCGGTCGCACCGAATTCCGCGATAACTGGGAGCTTTCGCAGGCCCGCGCCCTTTCCGTCGCGCGGTATCTGATCGAGGAACACGGTATCGAACCGCGCCGCCTCGCCCCGACCGGCTTCGGCGAATTCCAGCCCTTGAACCCCGCCAGAAACGCCGGAGCCTACGCCCAGAACCGGCGCATCGAGCTGAAGCTGACGGAGCGTTAGGCGCAGACTTGCCCCATTGCGATCTTGCTGCAAGGGTATGGACAGTCTTCGCCGCAGTCTCGTCACGTCGGCCATCGAATGATCGCGGATCGCCTGAACGATCTGCCAAACCGGGAGGACATGCATGTCCCTGAGAAATATCACGCGCCGCATCGCCTGTGCGATCATCGCCGCCGCCGGGCTCACCACCGCCGCCCATGCAGAGATGGACCTGTCCGGCGAGACGGTCACATGGGTCATTCCCTTCTCCGAAACCGGGGGATCGGCCAAATGGGCCAATTTCTACGCGCCGCTTCTGAGCGAGGCCCTGCCGGGCGAGCCGACCGTCGTGGTCAAGTTCATGCCCGGTGCAGGCTCGACCAAGGGGGCCAACTGGTTCCAGAAGGAAGCCAGGGCCGATGGCAAGACCATCTTCGGCTCCTCCGGCTCGACGCAGTTCCCCTATCTCCTGGGCGATCCGCGCGTCCGTTATGAATACGGCGACTGGAACGTCGTGCTGGCCTCGGGAACCGGCGGTGTCGCCTATCTGCCGCCCGATCTGGCCGAGAAATTCGACGGCGATGCGAGCACGCTCTCGGATATCGATTTCATCTACGGGTCGCAGGGTGCGACGCGCCTCGATCTCGTGCCGCTGCTGGCGTGGGAAATGCTGGGCCTGAGCGTCGAGCCGGTCTTCGGCATCAAGGGGCGCGGTGACGGTCGCCTGATGTTCGAGCGCGGCGAGGCGAATATCGATTACCAGACGTCGTCGTCCTACCTGAAGGGCGTGGTGCCGTTGGTCGAGGACGGCAAGGCCGTACCGATGATGACCTGGGGCGCGCTCGACGAGGACGGCAATATCGTCCGCGACCCGACATTCCCGGATATCCGCACCTTCAAGGAGGTCTGCGATGCCACCGAGGGCTGCGAGACGAAGGGCGAGAGATGGGAAGCATGGAAGGCGTTCTTCATCGCGGGTTTTCCGGCACAGAAGATGGTCTTCCTGCCCAGGGGCGCGACGGAAGAGATGGTCGACACCTACTCCGACGCCTTCCAGCGGGTCCATGCACGCGACGACTTCGCCGAAATCTCGAAGAAGCGCCTCGGCGTCTATCCGCAGATGACCGGCGATCAGGCCAGGGAGACCCTCAAACTCGGTACCGAAGTGCCGCAGGAAGCCAAGGAGTTCGTCGTCGACTGGCTCGAAGAACGCTATGGCGTCACCCTGAAGAAATGATCTTCCGCGCCCGGTGCCGCGTCGCACCGGGCGCGGTCAAACCTTCCGCAACAGGGCCAGAAGGCGCTCGCGCGCGGCGGGGATGGGGCGGTCGAGACCGTTCTGGATCGCCCAGGTTTCCAGAAACCAGCCCGTCATCGTCAGGGCATCGGCCAGCGCCGCCCGGTCGGGCGCAAGCCCCTCTGTCGTGAGGAAGGCGGGCAGCGGCAGCAGCCGGTCGGCATACTCCGCCCCGGTCTCCGCCGTCACCGCACGTCCCGACTTCGGCGACACCCAGGCCAGCCCCTCCCGCGACCCCGTGACCGCGCATCGGCGCAGGTCGAGGGCCAGACCGAGTTCCGAGAGCAACAGCAATTCCCATTTCGCATAGCCGAGGCGACGGGCATCCGCATCGCCCAGTGCATCGAGCATCGCGCAGGTGCCCTGGTAGAGGTCCGGCATCGCCGCCCGCTCGGGCAGCAGCGTCGTGAGCAAGGCCCGCGCCGAATCGAGGATCGCCAGCGCCTCGCGGTCCTCCAGCGCCATCCCCGTGCGGGAGCGCACCAGTTCCGCCGTCGAATAGGTGCCGAGATTCTCGGCCAGCCGACCCCGCCATGTCAGCGCAAGCTGGTTGCCCGGTTGCAGGGTCGCGGTAAAGCGCCGGCCCGTTCCGCCATGCACGAGGCCCGCATGACGCCCATGCTCGGCGGTGAGAGTCTCGATGATCGCTGCCGTCTCCCCGTGCTTGCGAACCGAGAGAAGGATGCCTTCCGCGCGCCATTCCATAGGCGGGAGGTAGCGCCCGCGCGCCTGCTCTGCAAGGGAGGCTATTCGCCTGCCAGAACCTGCGGTTCCCTGTAGGGCACCGACAGGCCGTCGGTGGTCTCCAGTATCGCCGCCCATCGCGCGCGGGAGCGGCCCGCATTGTTCGTGGCGATGAGACGCGCCTGCGCGGAATGCCAGTCGATCCTGTCGGTCCCGATGCCTTCGGCGAAGAGCGGGTCCCAGGCCTCCGGCCCGCCATCGACGACGAAGCCACCGCCGGGGCGCACCTGCTCCGGCAATCCGTCGACCGGGGCCACGAGAACCGGGCGACCCGCTGCCTGCGCTTCCAGACAGCTCAGGCCGAACGGCTCCCATCGCGAGGGCATGACGGCGACATCGAACAGGCGATAGGCATCGGCGGGCGAGTCGGTGACGCCGTGAAAGGTAATGCGCGGGTCGTCTCCCGCCAGAATCTCCATGGTATCGCGCATCGGGCCATTGCCGAAGATTTCGAAGCGTGCGCCTGCCGGAGCCACCTTCCGCCAGCGCGGCAGGATGGCGTCGAGACCCTTCTGCTCGTCCAGACGTCCCACGAAGCCGTATCGAAGGGCCGGTCCGGGCACCGGGGCGGGAATATCGAAGAAAGGGGTCAGATCGACCAGGGGCGGCGCGATACGGATCTTGCGGTCCACGATCACGTCGATATCGCGCATCCACCTGGATTGGCCTTCGGAGACGGCGACGACCTCGTCGAACAGGGCATAGACCGTGCGCAGCAGGCTGTGGAACCGATGCTGCTTGTGGCTGGCCACGCGATGGGTCTCGAAACCCGCGCAATAGCTGTGCTCCACATGGACGATCCGCGCCTTGGGATTGCAGGCGCGCAACGTGATGAGCATCGGCAGGCTGCGCCATGAAATCGCGAGATGCGAAACGATGGTATTCGCCTGATGCGAATGCCCGCGCATCGTGCCGCGCTTCACGAACAGCGTCTCGTCGGCGGGGCGCGTCTCCGAGACCCGCTCCAGAAAGCGGGTGACGCCCCCCATGCGGCGGTCGTCGATCAGGTGCAGGGTCTTGTGTGGCGCGGTCATGGGCAGGTCTCCCTCAGGCGGGGGCAGAGCGATTGTCCGGGACGGACGCGGGAGAGCCGCGCCTGGCCATCCCGAGCAGGGCGCTTTCGATGGTCGCATAGGCACGCTTGCCCAGGACGCGCAGGACGGTCGCGGCCCCCAACGTCGTGATGGTCTTCACCGGCTGATCGATCAGGATGCGCGGCGACGACCGCAGCGAGCCGGTGGCGAATTGCCACGCCAGTGCCGGTTCGCGCAGGCTGACCGCGCGTCGCGCCAGATAGCGAAGCTGATATGCCTTCGCCAGCGCGCCATGCTCGGCGATGAAATCCGGCGCGTAGAGGGCCGTCTTCTCGATCATCTGCGTCCAGGTTTCGAGCTGTCGCCGGACATTGGCGGACAGGCCATGGGGATTGATGCGATAGCCGGTGAGCGCCTCGTCGATCCCCTCGATCTTCCAGTCGGTCTGCAGCGAGAGGCGCAGCCAGCATTCGATATCCGTGCTCTGGCGCAGTTCCTCGTCGAACCAGCAGGTATGGGCGTGCTTGCCCGTCGGGTGTGGATGGGCGATGGCATCGAGAGCCGTCCGGCGCAACAGCGGCGTCGAGCCGTTCCCCACCGGATTGCGCGTGACCAGCACGAGAGGCGTGATCCCGTCGATCTGCGGCGATTGATTGAGGCCCATGGCCCGCCCCGTCTCGTCCATCATCCAGCTTCCCGAGAACGACAGGCCGACTTCCGGCTTCGCATCGAGATGCGCGGCGTGCTTGGCCAGCTTCGTCGGCTCCCAGATATCGTCGGCATCGAGCAGGCCGACATACTCTCCCCGTCCTTCGCGGATACCGGCATTGCGAGCCGCGTTCAGGCCGCCATTCGGTTGCTGGAACAGGCGCAGGCGCGGATCGTCGTAACGGCGCGCGACGTCGGCGGACCCGTCCGTCGAGCCGTCATCGACGACCAGAACCTCGAAATCGTCGTAGGTCTGCGCAAGGGCCGACTCGATGGCCTCTGCGATCAGATCCTCGCCGTTATAGACCGGGATGACGATGGTGCAGAATGTCATGGGCTTTCCTTCAGCGGTTCGCGAGGGCATCGCGCATCATGCGCGGGGCGATCAGGCTGGCCAGCGCCGAGCCGAGGGTGAGGGGACCACGCGCCCCCCCCGAGAAGAAGCCGCGCGGCGACAGGGCGGCCCCGCGCAATGCGTAGGCGGCGGCAGTCTTCGGCGGCATCCCGAGGCGCAGGGCGCGGCGCGAGAGATAGCGCAGATAGATGGCTTCCGCCGATCTCAGGGCGCGGGCCGGGGGCAGGGCGTCGAGGTCGCGGGCCGTCTGCAGGCTCTTGCGCCAGCCATCGTACATCTTTTCCAGATCGGTCGAGAGGCCACCGATACTGGTCCGGTAATGCAGCAGCGTCTCGTCGATGCCCGCGATGGTCAGTCCCTGCGCGGCGGCCCTGACCAGCCATTCGCGGTCTTCGCCGTGGGTGATATCCTCGCGGAAAAGACCGGCCCGCTCCAGCGCGCTGCGCCGCATGACGAGGTTCGACATGGTCCCCACGGAATTTTCGCGCAGCAGATCGAGTACACCGAGCGGCGCGCCCGGAACGCTCGACACGGTGAGATTATCGCCCGGTTCCTCGCCGAAGAAGGCAAACCGGGAATAGGCGATATCCACGTCCGGCTGCCTCTCGAACAGGCGCATGAAGGTCGCCAGCCGCTGCGGTTCCCAGAGGTCGTCGGCATCGAGAAAGGCGATCAGATCGGTCGTGACGCCGTTCAGCCCTGCATTGCGGGCGGCGGAGGCTCCCTTGCCCGGTCCGTCCAGTACGGTAATTCGGGGGTCTCCTGCGGCAAGCCCTGCGAGAAGTGCGGGTGTCGTATCCGTCGACCGGTCGTTCACCGCGACGACCGCCCAATCTTCCATCGTCTGCGCGTCGATGCTTCGGAAGGTACCTTCCAGCGTCTTCTCGCTGTTGTAGCACGGAATGATGATCGTCACGGTCATGCTGCGCCTATCCTTTCGCGGCGCAGGATCAGGATCGCGGCACCGACCTGCGCGATGGTCGCGGTGGCGAGATAGGCGAACATGGTCGCGTCGAGGCCGAAGGGGGCGGCGATGGCGACCGCTCCGATGATCGCCGCCGTGATGAAGATCGAGGCCTTCAGATCGATCCCCGCCCGGTCTTCGGACCGTAACCACTGGCTGACGGCGGTCCAGACGACGGCGGGCGCGGCGGCGAGGCAGAGAATGCCGACCATCCCGCTCATCCCGGCCCAGGCGTCCCCGAAGATGAACGGCACGTAATAGGGCGCGAGAAAGGCTTGCAGCACGATGATCGGCACGAGGATCGACAGAGCGAGACGCAGCGAATCCGAGAGGATCGCGAGGCGGTTGGCCCCCGGTTCCGTCGCGCAGAGATGCGGGAACAGGGCGATGGCGAACGCATTGCAGAACGAGGTTGCCAGTCCCAGACCGGCGTTGAAGGCAAAGAACCATATCCCGAGGGCTTCCATGCCCAGAACCCCGCCGATGATGAGCTTGTCGGCCTGAAGACGCAGTGCCTTCACGCCCTCGACCCCCAGGATCGCCCCACCGAACCGGACGAATGGCAGGATCGGCGTATACCCGGCTTCGGGATTGCTCTTCCAGGGGTGCAGGCGGCGCATCGACAGCGCCCAGATCGGCGCGGTCAGGGCGCGGGGCAGGATCATCGCCGCCGCCACCGGCCATGCCAGTAACAGGGCTACCGCCATCAATGCGCTGAAGACGATCTGTCCCCCCGCGATGGCGGCGACGGCCTTGTTCTGCCCGTTCCGCATCGCACGAAAGCACGAGACGAGGCCGAGCGGCATGATGAGGAACTGCGTCGAGAAGACGAAGAGCAGGATCGCAGTCTCGCGATTTCCCGTGAAGCGATCGAGGCCGAGCGCGATCGCACATCCGACCACGAAGAGACAGCCGCACCAGAGCCGGAAGATCCGCTGTGCGGAATTGCAGGTCGCCTCCAGATCCGCATCGGAGGCGGCGATGATCCGCTGTCCGACGCCGTTCTCCGCCAGAGCCTTGAGAATTTCCCCGAAGGCCAGCACCAGCGCGATGATGCCCAGTTGCTCGGGCAGCAGGACGCGCGCGGCCACCATCGTCGCGCCGATCCGGGCGAATTTCGCGATGGCTTCCGACGCCGCCCAAACCATGAGCGTGCCCAGCAGCGGTGTTCGCGTGACGGCGACGGCGTGGGCCAAGAGGGCGGACTCCGGGTTGAACGACTGCCCCTTGCTCCTGTGAGGCCAAGGCTCGACCATTCTCGAAAGGCGTTGAAATTTCGCAAATTTCGTATCTTGGCGGCGCTAAATGCATACGCCGTCATAAATTCTTTCCTCAGTTTCCTCGGTCATCATGGCCGTAATCGGATCGTTCGTGGGGACGGATGATCCTTGGCCGGGGGAAACGGGGACAGGATGGATCGGGACACGAAACTGCCGCTACTGCGGGTTTGCGGAATGGCGATGCTGGATGCCTCGCGACGGGATGCCGTGGCATTGCTGCTCGATGGTGCCCGCCGCCGGGTCGCCTTCATCAATGCCGATTGCGTCAATATCGCGTCGCGCGACGCCGCCTATGCGCGCGATATCGACCGCATGGACCTGCTGCTTCCCGATGGATCGGGCCTTGCGCTCGCTGCGAAGATGCTGGGCAAGCGGTTCACCGACAATCTCAACGGCACCGATCTCTTCCCCGTTCTCTGCGCCGAAGCGAATAGACAGGCGAAATCCATCTTCTTCCTCGGTGGCGCTCCCGGCATCGCCGAGCGGGCAGCAGAGGCGGCCATCCTCGCCAATCCCGGCCTGAGAGTCGCCGGAACGGCCCATGGCTATCTCGACGACGAGGCCGCGACCGTCGCGCAGGTCAACGAGAGCGGGGCCGATATCGTCCTCGTCGCCATGGGCGCACCGAAGCAGGAAGCCTTCATCGCGCGCCATGCGACGACCTTGCGGGCCAGCCTGTGCATGGGCGTCGGGGGCCTCTTCGATTTCGTGGCGGGCGAAAAACCCCGCGCGCTCGTCGCCATCCGGAAGGTCGGCATGGAATGGGCCTGGCGGCTGATGATCGAGCCCAATCGCCTCGCGCGGCGCTATCTCGTCGGAAACCCCGTTTTCCTGGCCCGTGCCGCCCGCATGGCATGGCGCGAACGGGCACGGACGATCCGCCATGGCGTTCTCAAGCGGATGATGGATTTCCTGCTCGCTTCCATCGCGCTGATCTTCCTCTCGCCGTTCTTCGTCATGGCCGCACTGGCCGTGATGGCAGAGAGCCGGGGCGGAGCCTTCTTCACGCAAACCCGCATCGGCAGGAACGGCAAGCCCTTCAGGATGGTCAAGTTCCGCACGATGTACCCGGATGCCGAATCCCGTCTCGCAGCCCTGCGCCAGAGCAGCGATCGGGATGCCATTTGCTTCAAGATGGCCGATGATCCGCGCGTGACGCGCATCGGGGGGATCCTGCGCAAGACCTCGCTCGACGAATTTCCGCAGCTCTGGAACGTCGTGCGCGGCGAGATGTCCCTCGTCGGCCCCCGTCCTGCGCTGCCTTCCGAAGTCGCGCTCTATTCACCGGAGGAACGCGAGCGGCTGGCCGGTGCCCCCGGCATCACCTGCCTGTGGCAGATATCGGGCCGCGCCGATCTCAAGTTCGACAAGCAGGTCGATCTGGACATCGCCTACCTGCGCTCATCCTCGATCTGGCTCGATATCGCGATCATCATCCTCACGCCTCTGGCGATGATCTCCCGCCGGGGTGCCTACTAACCCCTTGCATCCGTGGTGAAAGGGTGGCGCAATAGGGAGGATGGTCCCTCGGCTGCCCACACTTTCGATCCGTACCCGGATGCTCGTCGGCTCCGGCCTCATGGCCCTGCTGGCCCTGCTGGCCGCTACCTCGATGATCTACGCCGCGTCCGAGACCGCCCGCCGACTCGATCAGGTCACGGCGGCCCGGCAGCGGATGGAACTTTACTCTACTCTCTCCGCACGGGTCAGCGATTACGCGGTCGTGGCTATCGAGGCGGCGAATGCGACTTCCATCACCTGGGATGCCCGCAATGCCCGTCTCTACTCGCGCCGCGACATCGTGGACGAGAGCTTCGAGCGGATCGAACAGGCCCTGTCCATCCATGTCGGCAAGGCGGAGAACGAGCAGGAGGTCAACCGCCGCGCGACCTTCAGCCTCGGCATCGCGAGGATGCGCGCGCAGTTCCGGGCGCTCGTTCACGCGATGGAGGCTGCGGACCCCAGTGCCGGGGTCGCCCCCCTGCGCGCGCGTCTCGATGGCTTCGCGACCCGGTTCTCGCCCCTGCTCGATGCCGCGATCAACGAGGAACGGCGCGAGCGCCTCACCGCCCTCGCCGCCATCGAGACCCTGCGCGATCGCCTCATGGCCCTCGCGCTGGGCGTCGGCATCCTCGCGATCCTCGCTTTCCTGCTCTTTCAGGGTATGCTCATCGCCCCGCTCCTTCGGCGCATCCGCAGGACGGCGGAGGCGGCGTCCCTCGTCGGGGGAGGGCGGCTGAACACCCGGCTGGCCATCGACCGCCGCGACGAACTCGGCTTCCTCTTCGCCAACGTGAACCGCATGGCCGCGCGGTTGGACCGCCGCCGTGCGGATGTCGATGCCGATCGCGCGCGGCTGGAGGAGATCGTCGAGGAGCGCACGGCGGCCCTGCGCGAGGCCAATGACGCGCTTGCCGCGATCGACGAAAACCGCCGCCGCTTCTTCTCGGATGTCAGCCACGAATTGCGCACGCCGCTGACGGTCATCCTCGGCGAAGCCGAGGTCGGCAAGCGCGCCTCGGACATGACCGATGCCGACTACAAGGCCTCGCTCGACGTCATCCACGCGCGCGCGCGCCGCCTCAACCGCCGGGTCGAAGACCTGCTGCGCATCGCGCGCAGCGAATCGGGCCGGATCGAACTTCGGCAATCGCTCTTCGATCTCGCGACGGCGGCGCGCGATGCCTGCGACGATATCGCGGGTCTGATCGCCCGGCGCGGGCTGACCCTCGATCTCGCGCTGGACACCCCGCTGCCCACGCTGGGCGATGCCGATTGGACGCGGCAGGTCGTCTCCGGCATCCTGGAGAATGCGATCCGCCATTCCCCGCCCCAGGGCCGCCTTGCCCTCACGGCCCGGATCGCCGAGGAAACCGTATCCCTCACCATCGCCGACGAAGGCCCCGGCATTCCCGAGGAAGAGATCGAGCGCGTCTTCGCCCGCTTCGAACGTGGCAAGACCGCGCGGGCGGGCGCGGGCTTCGGTGTCGGCCTTGCTCTTGCCCGATGGGTGATGGAAAGTCAGGGAGGAGACGTCGCCGTGGCCAGCCCCGCCCCCGCAGGGCACGGCACGGCGATCAGCCTCTCGCTGCCGCGCCTGCTCGAAGGGGACGAATGACCGACGGGAAGACCATATTGATCGCCGAGGATGACAGCGACATCGCCTCCGCCCTGTCGCGCGGCCTGTTCGCCGACGGGTATCGCCCGCTCGTCGCCCATGATGCGGTCGAGGCGCTGGACATCGTCTCCCGCGCGCCCTGCGATGCCGCCATCGTGGACATGATGCTGGGCACCGACCGGGGCACCGACCTCGTGCGCCGCCTGCGCGCGACCGGCATGGACGGTCCGATCCTGATTCTCAGCGCCCTGTCCGGGGTCGAGGATCGCACGGAGGGGCTGGAATCCGGGGCCGACGACTACATCGCCAAGCCCTTCGACTATGCCGAACTCCTGGCCCGGCTGCGGGTGCAGGAGAACCGGCGCGGGCGCAGCGATGCCCCCCGGCCCCTTCTCGGTCGCCTCTCCTACGACGATACGCTCCGCGCCGTCACCAATGGCGAGCGCACCGTCTCGCTGACCGAGCGCGAGGCCGACCTGCTCAAATTCCTCGCCGCGAATGCCAATGCGCTCAGCAGTCGCGGCGATATCTACGACACGCTCTGGGCGACGACGGAAGGCTCTTCGGAGAACGTCGTCGATGTCTATATCGGCTATCTGCGCCGGAAACTCGCGCCCCTCGAAGATTTCGGGGTTGCCTTGCGCACGGTGCGCGGGCGTGGCTTCATACTGGCCGAAACATGAGGATCAATCCGACCATGCAATCGATCATCCGCTTTCTCGGGGCCGCTGCGCTCTGCCTGTCGCTCTCGGCTCCGGCCTTCGCCGACGATGCCGTCGACCGCATCTTCGACACCGAAAACCTGAACAACGTGAAGAGCGGCACGACATTGGCCTTCACCCATATCCGCGAGACCCATGACCCCGATGTCCTGCCCGCGCTCGAACGCGATATCGACGTGGCGGTCGGCGACAGGATGGAAGGGAAGGAGTCGCGCGCCGTCATCGTCTCGTTCAGGCAGGGCGAGCGCGAAGTCGCGCTCAGCCCCTTCAGCGACGACGGCGGCAACCCGATGCTCGTCTTCTTCCTCGAATCCGTGGCCAAGGCCGTGGCCAAGAGCACGGGGGGCAGTCCCTTCTACATCAAGAATCGCATCATCGATGCCTTCCAGCGCGGCGCGACGATATCGCAGGTCGATATCGTCCGCGACGGTGCGCCGCTCAAGGCCAACCGCATCGCCTACAGCCCCTTCGCGGAGGAGAAACTGAAGGATCGGCTCCAGAACTTCGCCGATATGGAAATCGCCTTCATCCTCTCGGAGGAGGTTCCGGGCGGCATCATCGAAATGCGCGCGCTGGACGATCCGAAGGCCAAGGGCGGGTTCCGGGAATCCATCGTCCTCGACGGCATCGCGGAGAAGGGGGAATGAGAGCGCCCGCTTTCCTCGGTGCCGGGATGGCCATCGCCCTGGCGATCGGCGGCGCGGCCCATGCACAGGTCGCCGTCGAGAACGACTACCCCACCGTGGCCCGCGCCGATTACGTCTTCGGATGCATGGCCACGAATGGCCAGAGCCGGGAGGCGCTGGAAAAATGCGCCTGCTCCGTCGACGTGATCGCCTCGATCCTGCCTTACGAGCAGTACATCGAGGCCGAAACCGTAATGTCGATGAGCCTCGTGGGCGGCGACCGCATGTCGATCTTCCGCACGGCCCCGCATCTCAAGGCGATGGTCGCCGACCTCCGCCGCGCGCAGGCCGAGGCCGAAATCCGCTGCTTCTGATGGATGGTAGGGTGCCCGTGAAGGCGGGCATCCCGTCGGGCCGGGTGAACCTGCACTCGCGGAAGACTACGATTCCGTGGCCGTCGAGAATTCCCGCTCGTAGACTTCGCCGTCCGTATCCTTCGCCCGGACGACGATCTTCCCGGCTCCGTTCTCGATATACTTGAACCGGAAGGACGGGTCTTCGCTGATCGAGATGCCGCCCGTCATCTTCATCACGAGCTGATCGCCCTGCATCACTTCCACTTCGTCCACGAAATAGGCGGGGATGAAGAGCTGCGTGATCTGGTTCATCTGCAGGCCCGAATAGTTCGGGTGGCGCACCATCACCTGTGCCTCGCGGCGTATGCCCGATGCCTTTGGCGCGTCGGTCTTGGCATCGAAGAAGCGCAGCTTCATCTTGCCGATGCCCGCCGTGGCCGCGTCCGCATCCTTCATCGCCGGGGCCGAACAGCCGCCCGATGCCTTGACGAATCTGCCGACCATGTAGATTTCGCCATCCGCCGTTTCGGCCAGCGCGCGGATATTGGAATACGCATTCACGCGCATCCGCGTCTCCATGTCGAGATCGCCATAGGCCGGTCCGAACTCGAATTCGGCCACGATGGGCGCCGGGTTCTCGTCCACGACGAAGGTCAGCTTGACGAAATCCTTGTCGCTCGCGGCGGTCTCGCGGATGGTGATCGGCACGGTCGCGGCGTCATGGGCGCGGTAGGGCGCATCGATCTCCAGCAGGGCGCTGCCGTCGAGGATTTCCCGGTCGCCGACCACGTCCACGCGCAGCTCGTCCCATGTCTCGCTGGGCTTGAGCGGGTTATCGCGCTTGTCCGCAGCCTGTGCGCCATGCATGATCCCGAAGGAGACGAGGGCAAAAAGGGCCGTTTTCAGCATGGGACGGTTCTCCGGCGAGGAAATATCATGCGGGTATCCTAACGTAGGGTCGTCGAATTGTCACATCGTCTTGACGGCCTGCGATCACGATTTCACGATCTCCGCCCGTGAAATCATCCCGAAAGATGGAGAAATCCCCATGTATCAGCTTCTTCTCGCGGTCTGCATAAACGGCGATGCGGCGCTGTGCATGGATCGTCGCCTGCCGCTCGGGGAAGAGATGAACATGATGCGCTGTATGCGCGAGGGGCTGGTCCATGCGCAGAAATGGGCCGACGACCACCCCGATCTCGAACTCAGGAGCTGGCGCTGCGTCACGCCCGAAAAGACTCCCGAGCCGCTGGAGAATTTCGCCGTCGAGGAAATCGGCGACGGCGTCTTCGTCCACCGGGGCCGCCACGCCATCCCGTCTCCCGCCAATCTCAACGACACCTCCAATATCGGCTTCGTCATCGGAGAGGAGAGTGTCGCCGTCATCGATGCGGGCGGCTCTGCGGCGGTGGCGAGCGCCGTGATGTTCCACATCCGCGAGCGCACCGATCTGCCGGTCCAATACCTGATCCTCACCCATATGCATCCCGACCACGTCCTGGGGGCGCAGGTGTTCCGCGATGCGGGCGCGACGATCATCGGCCATCGCAAGCTCGACCGCGCCCTCAAGGCCCGCGCCCGGACCTATACCGACAACCTGCGTCGGCTGATCGGCGAGCAGGGGTTCGAGGGCAGCGCCATCGTCCTGCCCGACGAGGGTGTCGACGGCACGCGCGAACTCGATCTCGGCGGGCGCATCCTGCGGCTGGAGGCCCATCCCACCGCCCATACGGACAACGATCTCACGGTCCTCGACGAGCAGACCGGCCTCTGGTTCCTCGGCGATCTGCTCTTCGCCGGGCATACCCCCGCTCTCGACGGCTCGATCACCGGCTGGATCGAGCGGATGAAGGCCCTGTCGAAAGCGCCTGCCGTGGTTGTGCCTGCCTCCTCGACAAATTCTGCTGCCAGCAATGCAGGCGCCAGCGACGCGGTATTCAGCCGCTCGTGGCTTGCCAGCCAGCCGCGCGCGACGGGATCGTCGGAATTCAAATGTCTGGCAGAGGCGCTGTATTTCGAGGCGCGGGGCGAGACGGTCAAGGGCCAGTTCGCCGTGGCCGAGGTCATCCGCAACCGTGTGAAATCCTCGCGGTTTCCCAATTCGTTCTGCGCCGTGATCAACGAGGGCACTGGCAAAAAGCACCGCTGCCAGTTCAGCTATACCTGCGATGGCCGCCCCGAGACGATTTCGGAACCTGCCGCCTATGCCCGCGTGGCCAAAGTCGCGCGCGCCACGCTGGACGGCAAAGCGCCTGACATCACCCACGGCGCGACCTTCTATCACACCACCGCCGTGCGCCCCAGCTGGTCGCGCAAGTTCACGAACACGGCGCGCTATGGCGTGCATTTGTTCTACCGTCGTGGCGTGCGCACCGCCAGCAACTGACGCAAAGGGCAGCGCGCGCGCCGTTTGCGGCCCTCGACGCGGGCGTGCGGTGCGCTATAACGCGGCAACATTCCCTGCCGGAGCTTGCCCAGATGTCATCCGAGACACGCCTCGCCTTTGCCCACCCGTCCGAGCGGGCGGCAGCAACCTCGACCACCGACGCGCTGGACCGGATTTCGGTGCGCGACCACACCGTCGAGGTTGAGATCGGCGCCTTTCAGGCCGAGCGTGGCGTCACCCAGCGCATCTGTTTCAACATCGTTGTCGAGGTTCAACCGCTGAGCGGGCCGATCGACGATGATGTGGATCGCATCCTGTCCTACGACCGCGTGACCGAGGCCATTCAGGCCGAACTCGCCGTGGAGCGTCTGGCCTTGCTCGAGACATTGGCAGAGCGCGTGGCAGAGCGGATCCTGCTGGAGCCACAAGCCATGCGCGTCTTTGTCCGCATCGAAAAACTGGACCGGGGACCGGGGGCGCTGGGCGTCGAGATCGTGCGCGCGCGCGACGGTGCCCCCCCCGCCGCGGGTCGAGGGGACGCCGCCGCCGCCGCCGCCGCTGGCGCTGGTGTTGCGGGGCAACGCGGGCGGCGCGGGATCCCCGAGGAGCGTCATGGTCGCCCGGGGCGGGGACGACGCGGCGCGGGCGGCGTGCGGCTGCCCGCGTCGCGCGCCGTCGGCCGCGGCGGGGCGGGCGTCGCCGACGAC
>ENA-ORXM01002128-ORXM01002128.1-marine-metagenome-genome-assembly--contig:-NODE-2128-length-24503-cov-3.559322_pt1 | contig 24503 bp, 24 predicted proteins | sample MGYA00237867_ERZ511480 | MGnify/ENA primary metagenome ERZ511480 (study PRJEB26309, sample SAMN06266103) | marine metagenome | isolation source: Algal blade | place: United Kingdom:Sidmouth, United... | reverse complement strand
CATTTCTTGATCTTGGTATACCCACATTTTTTCTTGATCGCCCATTTGGATAAGATATCTATCAAAACTTGATATTGAAGTGCCAGTGTTGATATTTCGAATGTACTTTGAATGATTAAATCCATATAACTCGTTATGAAATTCTGGTGAAATGATTCCATATGCAAAATAGTTAATTTCACTATAGGTTGGACTACTTGATCCGAAAAGGCCAAATTCTCTATCGATGTCATCAATTTCAATACTCTCATCGTTTCTTTTGAAGTGAATAAGTTTCGTTTTTTCATTGAGCGTTTTACGAAACATGTACGGTGAATGCGTAGAAACAATAATCTGTATGTCTTTTGATTTCTTAAGTATAACTTCAGATAAGGACTCTTGGGCTTTAGGGTGAAGATAGACTTCAGGTTCGTCAATAATTAATATCTCTACTGAGTCGTTGACAACGAGTCCATACAGAATTCTAAACAAATTGAGAATTCCACTTCCTAGTGAAAAATCGATATCTTGTTGAACCCCATTGAACATTGTATAACTAATAAATGCACCTCCTTTCGCTGTAGCATCAATCTTCCAAGAATTAAATGTTGGTATGATTTGCCTCAGTAGATTGTCAAATTCTTTAACTTGACTTTTAAGTTCATCATTCTTTTCCAACTTTGCAAGCAAACTTGAAAAACTGGAATCTATGTCAGCCCTTTTATACGATATGTTTTTACGATAATTAGAATTACTTAACCCTGGATTGGATATCCCCGAATTCCAAACCCGTGTGTCTTTCAAGAAGTTTACGTTTTCTGATTTAATGTCAAAATCTGCATCTTCTTCTTTTGTAAGTTGTGAACCACTTTCTATATTTTCAATAGTTAGACTATTCCCATTGTGATCCTCAAAAATGATTTGAATGTCCTTACCGTTGAATTTATCTTCTCTGAAGATTTGTCCACTGTGTTTAAGTTTCTGAAATGTAGATAGTATTGCTGTTTTGCCTACATTGTTTTCACCTACTAAGACAGTAAGACCTGAACCTTCCTGTTCGTTATCAGGCATGTTGAGTTCAACTTTGTTGTTAATAAAACATTTATAATTTTTTACAGAAATTGATTTTATTCCCATTTTAGCCTTGGTTTGAAATTACCGTTTTTCTTTATTCCGAAATTAGTTCAACATCCTCATAACTTGTATAGAATTTCGAGGGCCATTAACTCTATTGTTGATGATGTACAGAAATTTGCCTTGCACAATCATTGTACTAATTTACTTTGTTGCGATGGAGGATTAATTGGGTTGGAAAATTCAAAAGAAAAACTCAACCCTTTTATTCCTTGAAAATACTCTCTTTTTACATCATAACTTTGTTTAGGAAATGATGGCCCAAAACTACTTAGGAATCGATTTTTGTCGAATGAGATTATCATACCTTTTTGTATCAGTAGTGATGAGAGAGCTTCCACGAGCCATACCTGAAATTCGTCACTTGGAAACGAATAGGATTCAGGGATACTAATACAATCACCGCGACACTCGCCATCTGAATCTCTTACACAGACAGCTACATACTGTGGTGGACAATTCATTCCTCCACCCGTTGGGTTTTTACATTCACATTTACTCATCCCTTTTTTTTATTATGACATTGTTTCTAATTACATCGACATTCAAAGTGAATTTAGGGAATTCACTTTTGGCTAATGATATTATTTGATTAAATCCTTCAATTTCCATCTTAAAAGAAATAGAACCGGAATTGAGACTCATATTCAAATCACTTTTGGTAAATCCATTAAAAACAAAGTTCAGTGAAGACTTTTGTTCGATTATTGAGATTGCTTGCCTTATTGACCATCCATCATTAACCATGAAATTCATTGACCAAAACTCCCTCACAATTGCCCATAACTCATTAGTAATTCTTTGGAAGATTCGATTTGTATGTCTATTGTCAATAAAAAGTATGGACTTATGCGTATTATCGGTCGGTACAATATATTCTGGTTTAACTGAACCACCTAACAAAGCAGATGCTTTAGGAACTACTGTGTCGTTTTGTCCGTATTGATAGATAATTGAAGGAGTATATTTTACAGCTGCGAATGCTTGATTTAAGTTATTAGTAAACCTTCCCATTAACTTTAAGTCCATAACATGTGGATTATCAATTAATAGTTCAGCAAGGTTAGCTATTTTCGAGCCGTTATGTGGAACAGAGAGTGAAATAAATACTTTTATCTTCTTTAGCAGTACATCGTCATTGATATTAGTAAGTGCACTCTTTGTAACTAGACCACCCATGCTATGTGTTATAAAAGTAATTGATCTGTACCTCTCGTGTAATCCAAGTAAGTCTGATCTCAAAGAGTTACCATATTCTTCAATGTGTTGATTAAATTTAACGAGTCTTGAGTTTTTAGAATTGGGTAAAAGATTACTTATGATGTTAAGTAATCTTTTTAACCATGTTAATTGTATAACGTGAGTAACGTAAACAAATAAATTCAAATTGAAATGCACTTTGACGATATCTTCTTCTAGTAAGTTGTAGACAAATTTATTCTTATAGTCAGGATCCGAGGCACCTGTTGTCCACGTTTCTTTTCCGCCTCCTAAACCATGAACTAATACTATGAGATGTTCAGTATGATTATCATTTTTTATTTCAATCATATTACTATTCTGTCCCCTTAAAAATAGTCAAAATTTACTTATAATGAATGAAACATGACTTTCGTTGTATTTGAATGACCCATGCGTACCCATTCATATGTACCTTAGTACATATGAAACGAGTAGGTATTTGGATTAGGGTTTCAACTGATATGCAAGCACAATCAGATAGCCCTGAGATTCATGAAAAGCGAGCGCGTGCTCACGCTAATGAAAAAGGATGGAAGGTGGTAGACATCTACCACCTTGAAGGGTTAAGTGGCAAAGAAATAATGCCATATTCAGAAACGCAACGCATGTTAAAGGACATCGAGCGTGGACATATTGAGGCACTGGTATTTTCAAAAATTGCACGTCTCTCACGTAACACCGTTGAACTGCTGATTATCTCAGAACACTTTAGGAAGAATAATGCCGATTTAATTGCGTTAGACGAACCCATTGACACTACCACTCCCTCAGGGAGATTTTTCTTTACCCAGCGTTCAGGTATGGCACAATGGGAACGTGAAGAAATATCCTCACGAGTAAAGGCATCAACAAAGGCTCGAGCGAAAATGGGCAAGTCACTCGGGGGTCAAGCACCTTACGGGTATACGTGGGTCAACAAGGTGCTAGAACTTGATACTGATGAAGCACCCGTAAGAAAATATATGTTTGAACTTTTCAAGAAGCACAAACGCAAAAAAACCGTATGTCGCATACTCAATGAAGAGGGATACCGTACGCGCAAAGGAAGCCACTTTTCTACCGCCACCCTTACTAGACTATTAACTGACACTATCGCTAAAGGAAAGCGCAGAATGTATTACACTGAGAGTCTAGGTAACGGAAAGCAGTGGAAAATGAAACCCAAAGACCAATGGGTGTTTCATGATGTGCCACCAATTGTATCAGATGGATTATTTGATGAAGTACAAGATATTATCGAAGAACAAACACGAACAAGAAAAAAACCTCGCCAACGATTTGTAAAGCCATTTACTGGGTTTCTATATTGTGAAGATTGTAATGAGAAAATGGTATACCGTACTCAAATTACGAAGTACACTTGCCCAAAATGCTTCTTGAAAATTACCAAAGATGATCTTGAGAATATTTTCCTAGGAGAATTAAAGTCTCACCATGAATCACATGCAATACAAGACTCGATGGTGCAATCTGATAAACAAGAGTTGCAACTTCTTGACGAATTGCTATCGACCCTAAATAAGAAGAAAAGTGAACTGAGCGTAAAACTTGAACGACTAGTCGAATTGAATGTTAGCGGTGAATTGCCAACTGAAGGATTCAACCATCACTATGAACCTTCATTTGCTCAATACAAACAAATTGAAGAAACATTATTATTCAAAGAATCTGAACGTGATTCACTCGTTCAGAACATGAAAGAATCTTCAACCATGAACGAATCCATTGATCGAATACTCAATAGGTGGAGTGCTATGAGTAATGTTGAGCAACGCGAAGAGGTTAAAAATTCTGTATGGCGTATTAATGTAGGAAAACGAGATATTGAAGTAACCCTTATAACAAAAAAGGCTAACGCCCTTCTTTCTCTAAATGGTGTAAAGAAGGGCACACACGAATGCCCGTGTGGTTATTATAATCATCCTGAAAAAGAATGTGTTTGCGCGCCCGGAGCGGTCCAGAAATACTTGAATAAAATTAGCGGTCCATTGATGGATAGAATTGATTTACATGTTGAAGTAACGCCCGTTAAGCTTGATGAGTTGATGGACCCAATAGATCATGGGCATGCGCAATCGACAGAGAATAGTGTCGATATTAGAGCGCGCGTAATCACAGCGCGAGAGTTGCAAACTGAGCGGTTTAGCGAGCACAGAGATATTAATGCTAATGCACAGATGCCGAGTAATATGGTGAAACAAGTTTGCCAACTTGATAGCGCTTGCCAAACTTTATTGAAAACGGCTATGGAAAAGCTAAACTTAAGTGCCCGCGCTTACGACAGAATTTTAAAAGTTAGCCGAACCATTGCCGATTTAGGTGGAAAAGACAACATAACGATTGAACACTTGGCTGAGGCGATTCAGTATAGGAGTTTAGATAGAGAGAGTTGGGGGATGGGGTAGATTTGAATTCAGAATTAAGAATTCAGAATTTTTTGATTTTTGGAGGTTGTTTAAAGATTCTCTTTTGAAGAGAGAAAATCCACGATAACTATCGGGATTCAGTAGGATCTTGAGGAGTTCCTGCTAGAAAGCAGAGAGATTCTCATCAGTTCCAAGAATAAAATCAAAAGAAGCTGTATTCAAATTAAAGTGCCATTTTATATCCCTTTCAACCCCTTAAGAAGCAACTTGTTTATACTTACCCCAAAGTTTAGCTGCAAAACATTTGTACTAGGCAGTATGATTATTTCTCAAAGGTCAAAAAATCTGTACCTCCATTACCGCCGCTAATATCCATGAGTTCGATTTTATTGTTTGTCACTTCAACAACATCCCAATCGTCATTCAAGTCTTCAAAACTATTTGTCTCATTAAAAAAGATATTGAAATCAACATCATCCATTTCATCATCATTGCTTCCACTTTGCGTGACGCTCCATGTGCCCGTGTAGGTTTGTGTTCCATTTGTAGAAACAAGGTCGCCATTGGTTTCAAAACGGAAGACAAAGCCTTGAAAATCTGAAGTTTCATCTTGACCTGAATCAACCATTTTAGTAATCACCCAATCTGCTCCTTGTACAATATTCTGTATTTGAGTTGGATGATTTGGGTCAGGATTACTGTCATCATTTGTACATGAATGGCAGAAAGTGCCAAGAAAAATAAAAAGTGATAAATAGGTTAGATGCTTCATTTTTTCTTCTTTTTGATATTGAAATTCCTGTTGACGTTAAACCCAAAGTAAATATCTCCGGCACCCCATTCTCCGACTGTTTCAGTTGCCAAAAATTTCTCTGTCATTCCTTTTGAATTGGTCATGTGTAATTGAAATACATGGCCACCTGTTTCTATATCAAACCCAAGTGAAAATGCATTTCTGAGGTCTTGCCCACCTAACTGAGAAACAATTTGACCATCAGGTAAATAGAAGTACTCGGCATTAATTCTAGAAGAACCGCTCATCTTTATGGAAGTGCCTAGACTGCCCAAAAAAACCATGTTCTCATCTTCTGGTGTCGGTACGATGTTTCGATGCACCATCATTGGGGTAAGTTGTATTGATAGACCATCATTCACCTTTCTTGCAAACATTGCACTAGTTGAAAACACCATTCTCGAAGTTTGATAGTTTTCTCGATCAGGATTTTCCCATTCATCGCCTCTCAGGTAAATATTGCTCATCGCCGTTAATGTAATCGGAAATGATTCTGCGCCACTTTTTTGGCGTAAGACTTTTGCTTTTACAAAACCATCATAGGTTTTTTGGAATGATGATCGACCAATGCCCACATCAATTGCATCGGTAATGCCAAAGTCTCCTCCAAGACGAATGGTTGCATTATCAAGGCCGAATAAGTCTCTCCAGCCTGAATTAAGTTCGCCGAAACGGTGACCAATAATAAACATAAACTCTCCTTCGGCTACAGTTTCAACAGAGTGACCACTAACTAAACGCGTGCTTTTAAACGTGGCAATGGTGAAGTTGGTAATTGGTTCTTGCTCACTTTCCAACATAGAAAGAAGGTCCTCTTCTTCTTCATCTTCTTGCCCAAAACTCTGCAATGAGAATGTCAGAAAAAGCAGGCTGATTAAGAGGTATAACTTATTTCTTAAACGGGACATAATCCATATTCACCTTGATAAGAATGGTTTCTGAAATATTCTCCTTTACCATTTTTGGAATTTCAACCTGATAGTCGGCTAGCGTCACTATAAACTCAGAAGTTGCTTCCATTTTGTTTTCATCTTCTATTGTAAAAGACATGGTTGTGCTAACAGGATTAGTTTGTCCATGAATTGTAAGCTCACCTGATACATCAAGCTCGTAAGTGCCAGGCTTGTTCATAGAAATGGAACCCACATTTTGGATTTTTCCTTTGAAGGTAGACTTCGGAAATTTATCCGAATGAAGATATTTTTCATTAAAATGTTCTTGCATGAGTGCCTTTTCGAACTCAAATGCGCTTATCAGTAAGGAAAATACGATGTCTCCATTTTCCATGTTGATTACACTTGAAACTGAATGGTTTTCAGCTTCAATATCTTCAAGCGGAGCCTTTGAATAAAATGTAATGTCACCAGTTTGAGTCCACATTTTTTGTGCCTGTGTTTGCAAGCCAGCTGTAAGTAAAAAAATTAAAATAAGATATTTCATGATTGTTATTTTAGTTGTTTGGAGCTCCTTCATTGAGCCATTGTTGTAATGTTTCAATTTCACAGTCATTCAAAAACCCGTTAGGAGGCATGTTTCGTTGAATGAGCACTCTATTTTCAAAAGAATTATTTTGCACTTTTTGGAAAAGACCTGAGTATGTATCAAAATTGCCATTCCCGGTTCCGCCTGCAGTATGGCATCCACTAGTGGCGCATCTTGCCACAATAATCGGCTGTATATCTTCAGCATATGTCACTGCTTCTGTATTACAAATAACATCTCCATATAAATCTAACTCATTATCAAAGTAACAAGCTGTTACACACAGCCCCATTGCCAAACTCGTTATTAGCTGTTTAGTTATTCGGTGCACCTGCATCTATCCAAGATTTAATTTGATCAATATCGCATTGGGGCAATTTATCTTGCTCAAAGGGCATTGGTGTAAACCCTGCTTCATGGTTAATGGCTCCAAAAAACGAGCCGTCATCAACCCTTGCTTTAATATTCTCATAGTTCGATAACAAAATTCCACCTTGAGGTGCGTTGCCGCTATGGCAGCCTAAACACTTATTCTGTACAATCGTAAAAATATCTGCTGAAAAACTCATGTTATCTGTAATGCATTCACCCTCGTCACATGAGTTGTTTTTTGCACCTTGTTGAATCCAAGTAAAAATGGCTTGTATTTGCTCAGTACTAATGGTAACGCCAGAGTCAGGTGGCGGCATTCTGTCATCAGGGTCATCATCAATCAACACTTCGTATAAGTCAGAGTTTTGCGGATTGCCTGGAGAAATATCTCCAGTGGCAATAATGTTTTCATAGGTGTCTAGCACTACACCATCACTAGCTGTGGCGCTATCATGACAACTGGGAATAGCACAGGTTGCCACTAGCAATGGCTGAATTGTGTTTGCAAAGTACACGCTATCCACATCACAAGGAATGGTAGAGCCGCCACCAGAAGGTGGTGGAGTTACTGGTCCTCCATTAGGTGGTTCATCAGTTACAAGAGATTCATGTACACAACCAACAATGAGCATGCCCAGTACGGTGCACAATGTAACAAGTAGATTCCTATTCATCGCATTAAGATTGATTTATTAAGAATAACTTGCATCAGCATACCTTGGCACTCTCCTTTTATTTGCACTATATCTCCAACAGACACACTGTGGGTAGGTTCAGCCATCGTACAACTTACCCCGCCAATCGGATATTCGGGAGCATAAAGCACAATGGTGGTAACTTCTCCCTTTTGAGTGATTTCTTCAATCTTTCCACTTACCTCAATCACCTTACCGACGTATTTTTCATTCGCTAATGACTCGTTCGCAAAGAACTGCTCATATAAACTATCTGATGTGATAGAAAAGGCAGGCGCTACTCGTTTTAATCCTTTGGGTTTTCTATTATATTCATAAATGCCATAACCGAAACCAAAAGAAATAATTGCTAGTAAAATGATGATGATTGTTCTCTTTCTCATTCTTATTTATTAACCCGAAGTTGAGCGAATTATTTGGTCTAAACAAACTCAAGATACTGAATGGGTTAAAAACTTGATTGAATGGGAAAAAACTAAGTTTGAATAGGCTGTTATCGCTTAATCCATTGCTTAAAACTTGGCATTTTCGCCTTGCTTACGGCCAAGTTAAGGTGCTCAAATCCTGGCAAATGAACCTGCAATCTTGAACTTGTAGTGGTTGTTAGTCTCGATATCGAATTTATATGAATGATGACTTGACGATTTATTCTAAAAAAATTAGTTGGATTTAACATTGTTTCTACATCCTTCAGCGTAAACTCGATTAAATACATATTGTTATCATTCATAACAGCAAAGCTTTGCTTGTTGTCGCTGAAAATCATTTTTATTTCATTCACCGGCAATAAGTGAATGTGATGTCCAACCTTCGACAAAATCTTTGTGGTATAAGTAGCTTTAGATTGATCCATTATGAATTCGGCAACTGTAGGTACAGATTGGTTTCTGCCGTTAGATAGGGTAAATTTATCAAGCGCCGCAGCTAATTCTTCTTTCACAATTGGTTTTAATAAATAATCAATCCCACTAAATTTAAACGCCTTTATAGCGTACTCATCAAAGGCTGTACAGAAGATAATCGGCGGCAAACTGGCAAATTTTTCATACGCTTCAAAACAGATACCATCAGCAAGTTGAATGTCAGAGAGTATGAGATCAACCTCAATCTTGGTTAATACAGAACGAAGTCTTTTCACGGTGTCAACTTCAGCAATTACTTCGTGATTAATGTTTAATTCTTCAAGTAGCTTACGAAGTCTCCTTGCAGACATGACCTCATCTTCAACGATAAGTATGTTTATCATAGTTTCAAGTTTGCCGGTTCTTGAAGTATGGGTAATTTAACGCGAAAAATATCAGTTGAATCTTCAACGATAATATTCTTGTTTTCAATCATTTGGTATTGGTGATTGATGTTTTGTAATCCCAATTTAGTGCTTTGAAGGGGTTGAGTTTTCAACAATTTGTTGTTCTGAACAACAAAATACTGATTTTCAACGAATAGTTCGACCGTTAACGGATTCTCCGAGCTGATTTCATTATGTTTCAAGGCATTCTCAACTAATAATTGCAAAGCCATAGGAACAACAAATACCTCTATATCTGAAGGTATTCGGTTTGTAATTTTTAACTTATCACCAAACCTTAGTTGCTGAAGAGCGACGTAATCCTCAACCAAGCTCACCTCTTCCGCAATGGGAACTGTTTGGTTTGGGTTTGATTGTAATGATCTTCTAAAAAAACGCGACAGCTTGTTTACATAATTCACAGCATTCTTAGGGTTTTCTTCAATCAATAAAGAAAGACTATTAAAGCTATTATGCAAAAAATGCGGATTGATTTGGTTTTTTAAGTGATCATACTCCAGTTTAAGCTTTGCTTGAGCAAGTTCTTGCTTTTTAAGCAGGCCTTTTTCTCGATTTTTCTGCAGAAAAAATGCGGTTAACACCAAGAAACCAGTTAAAAGCAATAGAAAGCTAGTTTGTAAATAAAATGGCTTCAACACAATAAACTGATATGACTCTGTACTTGTTGGTTCCGTATTTTCGTGGAGTACTGCACCAACTTGAAAGCTGTAATTGCCTGCTCCTAAATTATTATAAAACACTCTCTGTTCTTGTGTGTAAAACCAATCTGATTCTGAACCAACCAACCGATAGGCATAGGTTAATCTCTTCGGTGTTTTATTCCACACACCCGAGTATTTAAATTCAAAGCTGTTATCTGTGGTTTTAAATTTATTACTCTTCTTTGACTTTGAAATGTAACCGTGACTTGGTTCGTATAATGTAATAGAAGGTTCAGGCAAGGGTTCAGTTGGATTGAAAACTAAGAAATGGCCTCCATAGCTCACTATAAGTTTTCCATTAAACAATGCACCAGCGTGTAGGTTCAACTCTTCTCGATTTCGATTGTGAATCGAGAAAGCTTCATCTTTCGTCGTAATCACATCTACTCCCAATTCATGCGCTAAAAAAACGAATTCATCGTCAGTTACAATATCTACAATTTGATTTGTAGACAATCCAGAATTTTCATTGTGATGCCTCACCTTACCTGAATCTATCTCAACCACACCGTGGTCTTCTACACTCACCCAAAGTTTTTCGGTTTGACGGTCAATGTTATATATTACTGCATTGTCAATTCCTAAATCAATACGTTCTGTATGCCCAGTCACATAATTCCACGATACCAAACCCATACCATCTGTTCCTAAAAAAACATCCTCATTTACTAACTCAATGTCGTAAATGTAAGTTGCAGGCAAACCATCTTTTACAGAGTAGTTGTCATGAACGGTAAAAGTTTCAACATCTACTACGCTCAGGCCGCCAAGTGTCGTCATCCAAAGATCTGACTCATACAACTTCATACTTAAAATGTTATCATGAACTAAGCCATCGTCAGTTGAAAGTCTTTGTAGTATTTCACCGTTTTTATTCAATTTATAAACACCATTGCCCATGGTTGCTGCAAAAATATGGTCACCTTTTCGTACCATATTAACTACGGGTGTCTTAGCATGTAAGGGCGTGAAATTTAGTTGCCCATTTTTTCCAGCAGTAAAATCAAGATAACGGTTAATGCCATTCTCCGTACCTTCCCAAAGTTCTTGATCATTTATTTGAATAATTGTATACCCATCTCGATTTGAAGGCTTTTGAACCACATTAACGAGAAGAGATTTCTTGAACAAGGAGTTGTTTGAGCTGTTAAAAAAGATGTTTTCTTGTTTATCTAGGAGGATTTTCGATGCTTGTATTGGGTGGAGTTTTGTCCATGCGCCATCTTTTAACAAAAACACACCTTCTGAACTTGTCAGGTATAAGCCAACATTTGTTTGCTCAATATCTTCTACGAGTAATGTTGGGCTATCAATTACTTCTACATGTTTTGTATTCACATTCGCTCGAAACAATGTTTTGTCATAACAGATGCCCAAAACAGTATTGCCCTCAAGAGTGATATCTGTCACAATGTAGTCTGGCAAGCCATCAGCTTTTGTTACACGATGCCAATCACCCGACTCATTAAATAATAGTCCATTATCTGTAGCTAAAACATAACCACCGTCAGTCATTTGTATTTTGTTAATTACGTCGTTTTTAGTTTCGGTAAGTGGTGTGAGTTTCGGCGGTGCATTTATTTCCTTAGTGAGTAAAAAACAACCACGTGTTTTGGTTCCAACTAAGTAAGAGTTTGGCGTGTATTGAGCAATCGTAGAGATTGGCTCATCAAAATACACACTTTGAGTCTTCGAGGTCTGAACTTCAGGAAAAATAAAGAGTTGTTGTGCTTGCTGAGCAAATATTAAACCTTCTAATACACTAACATGTAAGAGCTTCTCTTCACTGGGCAAATTGATAGTTGTCACCTCAGTTCCATTGAACCGATAGAGAGTATTCTCTGTGCTGAAATACAATGTGTTTTTATCTATTTGAAGATGCTCGAGATCTGATTCGAAGTCCTCAGAAAAATTAACTTCTTCTAATTGATAATTACTAGTTTGACCAAGCAGGAATGGCGAGGTAGACATACTAAGAAAGATCCAAATTATAAGCCGATGATACATGCTATTTTGGCCTTGAATATTCTGCCCGCATATTCACTTGTACTCGTTTTGAAATATTTGATTCGACAATTTTGGGAATCAAAATTTCATGATCTTTCAGAAACACATCAAATGCAGAGGAAACAATCATTTTATCATCTTCCAACAAAACCAAAATCAGAATAACACGTTGATGAGCAATGCCATTAAGTGTAAAACTCCCTTTTGCTCGTATTGTTTGTGGTGCTTGCGAGTTCCAGTCAATCTCTTCAATTAGTTTTCCAGTGAAAGTTGCATTCGGAAACCGATCAGAATGAAGATATCTTGAATTGAAATGTTGTTTTTGTAAAGCACTATTAAATCCATCGAAGCTTTTGATAGGAACATTGTAAGCAAATGCTTTAGTGCCAATATCATGTATGCCTTTAACTTCATTGTTTGTTGCAGAAATTGTTTCAAGTGGCGCATCAGAAAGAAAGGTGGTTGTACCACTGGTGCTTATTATTTTTTGAGCGAACACCGTAGGCACTTGTCCCAGAAACAAACAAAGAAAAATGAAAGAAAAGATGGTTTTCATTGCAATTAAAACTACAAATTTTACATTAAAGTGTGTTATCAGGAAAAATCTCTGTGTTAAGAACGTGAGATACAGCAGTGCAGAACAACAATTATTTTCTTAGCTGCGAGGTGTTTTGACCCAAAAACTTTTCTCGAATATGCTCATTGCGTTTTTGCAATATCAAAAATGTATTCATATCGCCTTGGCTTAAATACAATTGCCCAAGCAAGTCGGCATATAAAAGCGCGCGGTTAAAGTCACCATCATTCATGCTAAACATGTACTTTAGTTCAAGTTCGTTTATTTGTTTTTTATTGCCATTTCGTAAAAGATAGGTAAAGCAATTCTTTAGGCTATTGAAATCATATGTTGTTGCCTGTAAAACAAACTCAAAACAGCTTTCTTTTTTTTCTTTGAATGAAGTAGAATCATATAAGGTAAGATACAAATCGACCTCTTCAGTAAATGGTATATCAAAATCAGCAACGGCTTGCTTCGCTTCATCTACAGAAAAATCGTTCACCAAAAGTAACTCATAAGAAATTTTTTCTGCCATTTCTCTAGTGTACATCTCGGGTTTCATTTCTGCAAGAAACTGATTGAGTAACTCTTCGTCGCCAATTGGCATTAGCGTTTTCATGAGCTGATAATTGATAGGCGAGAGCAAGGTGTTTTGATCCTTTAAATACGCAATTGTTAGTTGCCTTGTGTTCTCAGCAGATGACTGTGAAAAGGCCTCTTGAATTGCTATGTAAATTTTCGATGAATCTGTTTGAACAAAATTTTTCTTATAATTTTCAGAATACAATTCTTCCGTGTCTTCACAAAGGGGAGAAACAATGTCGAGAATTTGCGAAAGTTTAGTTGTGGAAGACTTGGTATAAAGAGATTGATCGGGTTGTAAGATGATGAAGTTTGATTTTTTTGCGTCGAACCTCTTTTTTAGTTGGCGTTTATCTTTAGGAACAGGGTAGAGCAAGTTCACAAACTCTTTTGTTAAGAATGTGGTTAACGTATCGTTTGTTAGTATGTGGTTCGCGAAATGATTTGGATCTTTGCCTAAGTAAACAAAAATTGGCTTCCCCGTTTTTCTCGATTCTGCTTTTGCCTTTGCATAATTTTCAAACACAGTGTCAGAAACATCTTGACCGTAAACATGGCAGCTACACAAAATAAAAACGTAAAACAAAACTTGTTTCATTCCTCGTCATTTAGTATAAACGTAACATATCTCTGGTACTTCCACATGTTGTGTGTGCCCAATTGGTAAGTCAGTTGCTCAGCGGTTACACCATGTTCTATCAACAACTCTTCTATTCGGTTTGCTCGTGCAACCATCAGGTCTTTTAACGTGAATAAGTCATCATCCACAGTAAGTGAATCTTTCGGCTTTTCATACATGTAAGTAAGCGTTTCTTCATCGCCGCCATACCGATGCGCAGGGTGCGGTTCATCTGTGGCTGTATTTGCAATAATGGTAACTTTCACTTGTGGATTTTCTTGAAGCAACTCCGATAAATCCTTTATTTTCTCATACGCTTCATTTGGATTTAATAGCTCGTCTTGATTAATCACAAAAGGAATCAATTCATTAAAAGAATAGGTTTCACGAATGTCAATATCTTGATCTCGAAAGCGAACAATGAATGACGGCCTTTCATCGCCTAAGGTTACTGTAGGCGTACTGCCTTCAATCTCTTGCACAGCAACAGTCGGTTTCGCAACCAGTTCATTTATAGTTTCTTGCTGTTCAACAACAGTGTTTGAAGAATTTGATTCATCTGTTGATCGATTTGTTGTAACCCTTGTTCTTGTTGTTACACGCTTAGTTTGAGGTCTAGTATTTGGTACAGACTGTTTTGGAGGAGACTCTTGAACCTCAATTGTTGGAACTTCTAAATCTGTTGCCAATACCATCACATCCAGTTCTGGTTCTATGGCTTCAATTGTAGAGGCGGTCTCTTCCGACGGTTCATCGTTGTTTTCTTGTGCAGAAGTATCGTCGTCGGTTGTAGTAGGTAATGTAGAGTTGGATGGTTCTGAGGAGGTGGATGCAGAATAAACCGGCCTAAGAACAGGTTTCAATTTCTTAACGCGGTAACTTTTTGATTTGTATGACCTTTTCTTAAAACATTGAATTCCCTTTAGCCCATGACTACTACACGAACTAAGAAGAATAGAAAGTAAGAGGAAGAACCACCATTTCATCTCTTAAATATACCGAAAAATCACTGTTTTTTACTTTGGTGAAGCAATGTCGATTATCAAAAAAGCGAGATCAAACGCTCCAATAAAATTCTATCAAAACCGTAGCTTCCTTCTACTGATTTAGCTTAGGTAACATGTACCTTTAATTTATGAAGCCAGCTACCGTACATCAGCTACGCAAAAAATTAGCAGACCAATCTCATGATGAATTAGTAAGTTATTGCGTTCGGTTAGCTAAGTATAAGAAAGAAAACAAAGAGCTTTTAAGTTATCTATTGTTCGAAACAGATGAAGACGCTTATGTAAGAGAACTGAAGGTAGAAGTTGACGAGTTATTTACTACTGTGAATAGGCACCAAGTTTATTTCGCCAAAAAAACAATTAGGAAAATTTTAAGATTCATAGACCGATTTATTCGATACACTGGCAATAAAGAATCTGAATTAAAGTTGCGGATTCATTTCTGTAAACGAATGCTTGAATTGAGTAGTTTAATACAAAAAAGTGCGCAAATGCAAAATTTGTATATCAGGCAAATGAGTAAAATAGAGAAAGCGCTAGAGTCACTTCACGAAGACCTTCAATATGATTATCATCAAGACGTTAGTAGCCTAGCCCGCTCTTGGTGAACAGATCATTTAAGTCAAAGGTTTTAGCAATCAACTTGTGTTTGCTCTCTAATCAAACACGCGTTCTACCTGAAATTACGTTATACAAAATCACAATAACTGCAATTACAAGTAGTGCATGAATTAAGCTGTTCGTACCAATTCCGGCGATTACGCCTAGCACGCCTAGCAACCATACAACAATCAATATTACGGCTACAAGCCAAAGTAAACTTCTCATAGGTTCATGTTTTTATATAACTAAAACATAAATATTCACAGAATGTTTGCGAGTAATAAAAAAAAGCCACTCCCTCAATGGAAGTGGCTCAGTTCGTGAATTAAACTTCACTATATTATCGTTGTTGCTGTTGCTGTTGTTGCTGCAAGCGTCTTAGGTATTCCTCTTTCTGCTGGCGGTAAGCGTTGCGTGTATCAGCATCAACAATTTCTGTTTTAGATACATGCACCTTTATTGTTGAATTTGGACCTAAATCTGGACTTATTCTTGTCTCGCCAAACGCTAGGTTAGATGGAATCCATAAAAAGAACTCACTGCCGGCAGGAAATAACTTCACAGCTTCTGCCAATGCAGGAATGTCGCTTGTGCCATCAGCTAAGTCAACAAAACTTGTTGCTTGTTCAACATCTTCTTTAAATTCTTTCCCAGCAAGTGTTTCTGCTGAAAACCAAACTTCAACTACATCATTATCGCCTGGGGTTTCTCCATTGCCAGCCTGTACTAGTTGATACTGCAAGCCACTATCAGTTACTTCAACTCCTTCAGTATTTTTATTAGACTCAAGGAAGGTTTTCCCTTTTTCTAAATTCTTTTCGGCCACTGCAGATTGATTGTTCTGCATAAAATTTTGGTAAGAACTGCTCACCTCTTGCAATGAAAGTAGAGTAGTGTCGCCCTCAAAAACATCGTAAATGGCACGTTTTACTATCTCTTCGTTTATCTTACTAAGATCAACTTCTTCACCCAGCAAAGTTTGAACCTCACGAGCGGTAATGCTGTAAACAACTTGGTCTTCCTCACTATCTTCAAACGCTTCATCAATGATTGAATAGTTCACAGAATCAAGGCCTGTATTTTTTAAGGTATTGCCAACGATCATACCTACGCTGTAGCTAAATTTTTCAGACTCAGAGTCTGTATTCACATCCACGCCAGAATAATCCATAGTGGCCTTCTTTTTGGTTGTTGATGCATCATCGTTACATGCAAATAAAACAGCAAAGCAGAACAAATAAAAAATAACGGATTGAAATTTCATATTTCTAAAATTTTTGCAAATGTAAACCGACCATCATCGATTCCCTCGCTTTTAGAGAAAAACTCAATTCTTTTTGCAATTTTTATTCATTTCAATGTTCGCACCCCAAAACTTAAGCGAAGAACTATAAATCTTCTTCCTCTTTAAATTCCTCAATGTCGCGCCGTTCTTTCTTAGTTGGTCTTCCAGAACCACGATCTCGGCGTTCGCGAGCATAAAAAGCGGATCGGTGAATGTTAATCTTGTCTTCCTCTGGAGTAATGTCTTTATAGCATGTCACGGCAATTTTTGCGCCCACCCGCTTTTCAATAAGGGCTAATACTTGTAATGTATGTACTTGATGGTTTTTGCGCACAGTGAACACATCATCAACCTTTATTTGATAAGATGGCTTGATAGATTGACCGTTGATTTTAACCTTGCCCGCGTTGCAAGCAGTTGTGGCTAATGAGCGGGTTTTGAAAATACGAATTGCCCATAGGTATTTGTCAATTCTTGTTTTGGTCATATTATCTTTTCCTGAAATGAAGGATCAAACTCACACACCTCTTTTTGTTTTCCAAACCATTTGTATCGGTATTTGGCGATGATATCATACACGCCATCTCTCAAAAAGGTTGGTATAATGAGCAGCGCTGAACCCAATTTATAAGGGAGGCCTAGTTCTTTTGACACTTCTAGAGCCGCACTTGACTTAGTAAATAACTCGTTATTTCTAATGTAAACAAAGCTCTTCAATTCATCTGCTTCGTAGTCCATTTCTTTTAAAAGCTGGCGACCTTTTTCAGATTGTAGAGACTGATACCGAAAAATTCCCTTACTATCATGGCGATGAAAAAAGCGGACAGCCCCATTGCATAAGTTACAAACCCCATCAAAAAGAATGATATGCCTTTCTTTATTCACCTTACAAAATTACCAGCTGTGCGCTACATAAAATAATGTAGCTTCATATCAATGCCAGGCAGTTACATGCTACTTTTGCAAAAATGTTTATTATGATACGATTATTTTTAATTCTATTTTTTGCTTCTTCACTCTGCTTTGTAGGTTGTGAGCCTCAGAACAGTGAAGATAATTCTGACGATACTGAAATGTCTGATGATGTTGATAATACTGACGATGATGCCGATGACGAACTCTCAGCAGAAGAAACCTATAATACAAAGACCTTAAATGCAGATTTGCCAAGCCCACGTAGAGAAATGCGAGGAACCGTTGGTGGAGCCGCTGTTGTTGTAAATTATGGCAGTCCCTCTGTGAAAGGTCGCAATCTTTGGGGTGAGTTAGTTCCTCACGATGCAGTTTGGCGAACTGGTGCAAACGAGGCCACCACTATTGAGTTTGCTAATGATGTAACTGTTGAGGGTGAAGAATTACCAGCAGGAAAATACGCATTCTTTACAATTCCTAAAGCAACCGGAGCTTGGGATGTTATTTTCAATTCTACCGCCGACCAATGGGGATCTTACGATTATGACGAAACGAATGATGCATTGCGAGTTACCGCTACTCCCATTATGGTTGATGATTCTAGTGAAACTCTAGAATACATGATTGACGGAGACAATTTGGTTTTAACTTGGGGCACAATGACATTGCCGCTTACAGTTAAAGCAAGCTAATTTTTTATGAAATTTTGAAGCCTCTGACTAAGATTGTTTCTTATTCAGAGGCTTTTTTTATGCCGTTTACTCTTCCAAGCCAACCGCTGCTAGGTATGCGCCCGTCCAAGCGGCCTGAAAATTAAAGCCGCCAGTCACCGCATCGATATTTAAGACCTCTCCTGCAAAGTAGAGATTTTGATATTTCTTACTCTTGAATGTTTTGAAATCAACTTCGGCTAAGTCAACACCGCCCGAAGTGACAAACTCTTCTTTAAAGGTGTTTTGTCCGTTTACCATAAATACAGCCTTGCAAAAACGTTCATGCAGCTTGGTTAGTTCAGCATTTGAGAGTGATGCCCATTTTTTTTCTACGTCCACAGTTGAAGAAGCTAGTAGTTTTGCTTGCAGTCTTTTCGGCAACGCCCATTTTGTTTCTTTCAGCAGTAGCTTTCCATCTGCGTCGCGGGTATTTCTAAGTTCTCCCAGCGATAAATTTGGCAAAAAATTAATGGTGATTTCTGTTTGATAGTTTCGCTCAGCAAACAATCTTGCGCCAAATGCCGACAGTTTTAACACGCTTGGGCCACTGAGCCCTTTATGGGTGATAAGCATTGGCCCATCAGTTTTTAGAGAAGTTTCGGGTAAGGAAATCTCAACCTTGTCTACAGTTACACCTGCCAAATCTCGTATTCGCTCATCCGCAATTTTGAAGGTAAATAAACTTGGCACTGGTGGTACAATTTCAATTTCTAATGAGTTGAGCAATTTCCAAATCATTCTACTGCTGCCCGTTGCCAGCATCAACTTGTCAACCTTGTCAGTTTTGCCATTTATAAAGTGCAGGTGGAATCCATCATCTCCCATATTTATAGGGTCTATATTCAACAGCTTTTGCTGAAAATGCATTTCCACACCATATTTCTCACATTCATGAACAAGGCAATCAATGATTGTTTGTGAGCTATTGGTGATTGGAAACATGCGTCCATCAGCTTCTGTGTGCAGCTTAACATCTCGTACCTCAAACCATTGAATGGTATCGCTTGGTCCAAAACGATGAAAAGGACCGAGCAATTCACGCATCCCTCTAGGATAGTTTATTGCAAGTTCTTTTGGATCGAAACAGGCATGTGTTACATTACATCTACCACCACCGCTCACTTTCACCTTTTGCAAGCCCGTTTTTGCCTGTTCATACAGTACAAATTGATGGTCAGGGTACATTTTCGCAGCGTTTGCCGCAAAAAAATATCCTGCGGCTCCACCACCAATAATGCCTACTTTTTTCTTGCTCACAGGTTCATCCTTGTGTTCGTTCAAACTCTTGCATCACATCAACCAGAACCTGTACACTTTCAATTGGCAAAGCATTATACATACTCGCTCGAAAGCCACCAATATTCCGGTGTCCTTTTATACCAACAATATTTTCTTTTGCTGCGCGATCTAAAAAGTGCTTTTCTATTTGTTCATTCTTGGCTGTAAACACAGCATTCATCACCGAGCGATCTTCTTTATTCGCATATGGCTCAAACAACTCATTCCGCTCCAATTCTCCATAGAGTAAGCTTGCTTTCTCTCGGTTAGCGGCATCAAAATAAGTAATACCGCCCTTTTCTTTAATCCACTTAAGCACTAAAAGGCTCATCACAAATGCAAACACTGGCGGTGTGTTGTATAAACTTTTCTTATTAATGTGCGTGCGGTAATCAATCATAGTTGGCACACTGCCTTCCGGTTTATTAAACATTTTTTTATCAACCACTACAAGGCAAGCCCCAGCAGTACCCGCATTCTTTTGTGTGGCTGCATAAAACAAGCCGTATGCATTAAAATCTCTGCTTATTCCAAACAAGTCACTGCTCATATCAGCAACAAGATGTGAGTTGGTCTTGGGTGTCTCAAAAAATTGTGTGCCATATATCGTGTTGTTTGTGCAAGTATAAATGTAAGCAGCGTCTTCAGGATCATCTTTCCAATTCGGAATGTGCCTATAGCCATTCTCTTTTGAGCTGGCAAGTTCTTCGGTATTACCAAAAAAACGAGCCTCCTTCATTGCACCATTTGCCCAATTCCCCGTGTCAACGTAATAATTGGTTTTAAATACCTGAGAGAAATTTTGTGGTATTTGAAAAAACTGTTGTCGTCCGCCACCTTGTAAATAACAAACTTCATGATCATCATTGAGTGCAAGTAATTCCCTTGTTAGATGGTGAAGTTCATCAACAATGTCACCAAAACGTTTGCTTCTATGGCTTATTTCAATAACTGAGAGAAGTTCATCTCTAGAAATAATTTGAGTTGCAGCTTCTTCTAAAAGCGCAGCAGAAATAATTGAGGGGCCGGCATAAAAATTATGAATCATTCAATTGTAAAATTACAGCCTATCGCAATCATCAACGAGAGAGACCCCTTACTCAAACTACGGAATGCAGATTTAGAATCTTCAAACTTTTATAGACCCAGTTGAAAATTTAGCCTTTCAAAAGATCTTTAGAGGTAAAAGCCACTTCGTTCTAAACACATAATAACGTTTGTGTTATGGGTACATATATTGACGCTTTCTTAATTAGTTTTCTTTTTTTACTTATAATTGCAAACGTTTAAATTAATCTTGATGAAAACAATATTTACATTCATTCTTCTTTTTATTGTCATTACAGGCTATTCGCAGTGTATGCAGATTCCTGTAGCTTTGGGTCAATTGACTGACTCGGCAGAGTTAATCATTGAAGCAGATGTTGTCTCTTCGCAAGCGGAATGGAATTCAAACCGTACACTCATTCACACCAGTCATCAACTCGTCCCTTTAACAGTTTATAAAGGAATGGTCGATGTGCCAATTGTTGTGAAAACACTCGGTGGTCAAGTTGATCTAACTAAAATGGTAGTTCACCCTGAGGCAGAACTACAACCAGGTGATACGGGCATTTTCTTTTTGACAAAACAATCTGACGGCACCTATGAGATTTATGCATCTTCTCAAGGGTATTATAAATACCAGGCAGTGACTAATGAAGCCGCTAATGGGTTCGAACGTTTTTCTATTGAAGACGAAGAGTTGCCAACCCTGCTTCATTCATTGACCGGAATGACACCAAATACGATCAGCGAAAGTGAAAACTTTCGTATGTCACCCAATAACGGGTTCCAAAATGCCAACATTTCCAGCATTAGTCCAACTACAGCATACGCCGGTCAAGAGGTAGTTCTCACTATAAATGGATCAGATTTTGGAGCAATGCAAGGAGAATCTCGTGTATTATTCACAAATGCTGATTCTGGCGGCGGTGGATTTTCTGGACCTACATCAACACAATATATCTTATGGACGGATACTCAAATACAAGTAGAAATACCCGATTTTGCTGGGACTGGTGAGGTTATTGTACAAATTAGAGATGAAAATCAAAATGTTATTATCAATTACTTTTCATCTGTACTAAACATTCCCTTCAGTCAAATCAATTTCTCAACAAGTAGTAATCCAGAGATTGCTTACTCAGCATTGCATATAGATCAAAATGGGGCAGGTGGTTATGGCTATAGGTTGAATGCAGACTTTTCTTCTAATATCGATGCCACTAATCGTTTCGTAGAAACGTTAGCTCAATGGACATCAACTACAGGAATGAACTGGGATGTTTCTGGTGCTTCTCCCAGCACTGAAGTTGCGAATCTGGATGGTGAGAGTATCGTTAATTTCGATGGTGGTCTAGATTCAAATGGCAATCCAGTTCAATTGCCGGCTGGTGTATTAGGTCGAGCTACATCTGGTTTCTCAGCCACATGCTCAATCGGGGGTGAGTTTGTTTGGCACGTATCAAGCGTAGATCTAATTTTCGACGCGGAAACAAACTGGAGCTTTTCAAGCGATCCTCCAGGAGCAGGTGAATTCGACTTCTATTCCGTCAGTCTTCACGAACTAGGTCATGCACATCAATTAGGGCACGTTATTAATACCTCTTCGGTGATGCATTTTGCCTTTGGCCCCAATAGCACAAGTAGAACACTCACAGCAGATGAAATAACTGGTGCAAGTGATCTGATTGATGAAGCAACAGGCGGAGTATGTTTTCAAGGTATTCATGACAAGATTCTGACAAATCCGGTAAATCCACCAGCAGAAACCAATACTACATATACTTTCTCTAACCTTGTTCCACAAGAATGGCACTCTGCTGCAGATGGAGATGATATCGTCGTGCAAATAAATCCAGGTGAGAACAGTGGTATCGCAACAGTAGAAGTTTGCGTTTACTTAACTACTGAAGATGTGTTCATGGATGGGGTAAACTCCGCAAAAAGAAGAGTTGAAGTCAGTGTGTTTGATAGTGCAGGAGCCGAATTTCCTCTCACCTCACCGATTACCTTACGCTTTCTATATACTGCGGCAGAACTCGATGACTTAGTAAGTGCCTCAGAAGACCTTACGGCAGTAGAAGATATTATTATGGTTAAAAATGACCAAATCTGTGGTGCTGATTTCGACATTGGTGAACCTTCTAATCTTGAAATGGAATATAGTTTTCACCCGCTCGGTGGTGCCGATTATATGTTAGAGGTTGAAAATATTAACTCTTTAAGTTCTTTTTATTTAGTTGATAATTTAGATCAACCAGTTCTAATCAGCGGCACAATTTATCTTGACCGTACTGCGAATGATTTGGTAGATGGAGTTCAATTCGGTCCTCCTGGTACTCATGCCATTCTTGTGAATAATGACACGGGTAAAGTCACAGAGGCCAAACTAGTTGTTGAAACGTTCAATGAAGCAGATTCTGGCACCTTTCAATTTGAAGGAGAGCAAAACGCAAATTATTATGTCGTTCTAGTTACACCCAACCCAACAAATCCCTTACCTGTCGTAGGTGATGATGCACCAACAATCAGCACATTGCCAAATAGCTTTATTAATACAAGTGATGCGGTTGGACAAGGAGTTATGCAAGTTGGTGTGCCAGATGGTATATCTGAGGTATTTACAACCCAAGCCGGCCCATTTGTAAATGTTGACTTCGGTGTTCTAAAGGCTGTTAATGTCGTGTTCCCATAAAACATCGTAGTTATAGGTGTAACTTGAGGGCAGATGGGCATTCTCTAGTACCAACTAATTGGTAGTCTAAAATCTTGTTTTTTTCTAAGCTAGCTTAGAAGCCACATTTGATTGAGCAAGGCAATTTTCAATAATGACCCAAATGTTTTTCCGTAATAAATCTTCTAACACATTGACGATCAATATGAAATTCGTCCTTTTAAAAAACTCAGAAATTTCTTCATGGAAATAATGCGAAATTTCAAAAAGTGATTATACATTTGCAATCCCTTTTACGGGACGTTCATTGTAAATATTTCATGTGAATTGAGGCGAAAAAATAATTTTCGCAAAAAGTGTAAACTTTTAATTATTCATAGTATATTTGCACTCCGTTTTTAAGAACGGAAGTTCAGCACAAGTTTTTTACGATGTTTTATTGGAAATTTTTTCCATCACAAGTTGGTGGAAAACCAAAAATGCGCGTAACTTTGCTGTCCGCCTTTTTCGAAAGGTAGTAAAAGTTCATTGACAAGTTTGGAAAAGCGTAGCAAAATAAATTTGGTATAGGTACTCGAATAATTTAACTTTTTTTTACAACGGAGAGTTTGATCCTGGCTCAGGATGAACGCTAGCGGGAGGCTTAATACATGCAAGTCGAGGGAGAAGCTAAGTGCTTGCACTTAGTGGAAACCGGCGGACGGGTGCGTAACACGTACGCAACCTACCCTTTACAGAGGAATAGCCCCGAGAAATTGGGATTAATACCTCATGGTATTATTCTAAGGCATCTTAGAATAATTAAAGTTCAGGCGGTAAAGGATGGGCGTGCGGCTCATTAGCTAGTTGGTAAGGTAATGGCTTACCAAGGCAACGATGAGTAGCCGGCGTGAGAGCGCGATCGGCCACACTGGGACTGAGACACGGCCCAGACTCCTACGGGAGGCAGCAGTAGGGAATATTGGACAATGGAGGAAACTCTGATCCAGCCATCCCGCGTGCAGGATGACGGTCCTCTGGATTGTAAACTGCTTTTATATGGGAAGAAACCCCGAGATTTACTCTTGGGCTGACGGTACCATAAGAATAAGCACCGGCTAACTCCGTGCCAGCAGCCGCGGTAATACGGAGGGTGCAAGCGTTATCC
>ENA-ORXM01002126-ORXM01002126.1-marine-metagenome-genome-assembly--contig:-NODE-2126-length-24523-cov-6.626851_pt1 | contig 24523 bp, 23 predicted proteins | sample MGYA00237867_ERZ511480 | MGnify/ENA primary metagenome ERZ511480 (study PRJEB26309, sample SAMN06266103) | marine metagenome | isolation source: Algal blade | place: United Kingdom:Sidmouth, United... | reverse complement strand
CAGCAAGATGCGTGTGTAGTCTTACGCCATAAGCGCGCGCTAGTTTAGCCGACTCTCGCATCAGATCGGTGGATACCGAAAATGGCGAGCAGGGTGCTAAGCCTACTCTGCACATCGCGAAGTCCGCGCTGTCGTGGTAGCGCTCGATCAGGCGTTGGGAGTCTTGCAGGATGACGGATTCTTTTTCAACCAAACTATCGGGCGGCAAGCCGCCTTTACTCTCGCCAATACTCATGCTGCCGCGCATAGCGTGAAATCGACTGCCAACATCGGCAGCGGCTTCAATTTGGTGATCTAGTGTGCAGTCGCCGGGAAATACATACAGGTGATCGCTGCTCGTGGTACAGCCGCTGAGCAACAGCTCAACCAAGCCCAGCTGAGTGGAGACCTTGATCGCGTCTGGCGTGAGACGTGCCCATATTGGGTAAAGTGTTTGCAGCCAGCCAAAGAGTGGGGCGTCCTGCGCAGCGGGGATGACGCGAGTGAGGTTCTGAAACAAATGATGGTGAGTATTCACCATGCCGGGCATCACGATGTGATTGTTGAGATTGAGTACCTTGTCTGCCGTCACTGGTAGCTCTTGGCTCAGCCCTACTTGCCGGATCACGCCATTTTCGGCGTAGAGGCCGGCATTGGACAATCGTGTGCTCTGATCGTCCATCGTCAGCAGTAATTGGGCGTTTTTCACTAATAACGTCGACATTCTCTATCCCTGTCTAAAGCACATGAAAAACAGCGCTAAAGGTCATGATTTTCATACGGTTGTCATAGTCTTGGCACTACACTGCAGCAGTGTACGAACGATGTGCATTTGGTTATTACCGTGGTGAGCTAGGCCAGCGAAATAAAGTGTCATTTAGCCAAGCTTTAGCCTGCAGAGCAATTTGTGTGGACTAGAATAAAATTGAAGCATTCGCTATGGCAAGCAACCGCGCAATTTACTTTGCTGGCGAGACGGAATGCCAACACCCCATCTTGAGCAACTATACAGTTAATAAATCGTGACAGAATTATTTCAAGCACTAGCAGTATTTGCCGTGTCAGCAGTGGTGATTTACCCACTGATGTTGAAAGCCGAGCAGTTGGGTCTCGTCGATGTGCCCAATGCACGTAAGGTGCATAAGGGCGCTGTTCCTGTCGTGGGTGGCATCGCCATCGTGCTGGCAGTCAGTTTTGGCGTTGTGGCGTTTGGGCATGCTCAAGAGCTTTTTTGGTTGGGTGTGTGCAGCTACTTGTTGATGTTCTGCGGCATGCTCGATGACAAGCTCAACATTCGCGTGTCGTACCGATTGTTAACGCAAATCATGGTTGGTTTGATTGTTTACTTGAGCACAGGCACTGAGCTGAGTTCAGTCGGTAGTATTTGGCCTGGCCACACAACAGACTTGGGTTTGCTCAGCTTACCGTTCACGGTGTTTTGCGTTATTGGTGTGATTAACGCGGTCAATATGATCGACGGTATTGACGGTCTAAGCGGCTCGCTGATCTTCATTACCTTTGCTGCGTTGTCTCTGTTGATTGTCGGTTCGGCTGAAGCTTCGCTGATGCACTTCATCATGGCGGCAGTGGCTGGTTTTCTTCTATACAACCTGCGTGTTGGCCGTGACAAAGCGATTGTGTTTATGGGCGACGCAGGCTCAACGGTGATGGGCTTGTGGATAGCGTACATGTTGATCAACGGCTCGCAAGGCGCTAGCTCTAGCATCAGTCCTGTCGCTGCTGCTTGGTTCTTGGGTGTGCCGCTGCTGGATGCCACTTCTGTGATTATCAAGCGTGCTTTGTTGCATCGCCCACTGTTTGGCGCCGACAAAGGCCACTTGCATCACTTCATGCTGGATTGCGGTTACTCCGTCAATCAGGCAGTGGCTATCTTGTGCGCGATGCAGGTCACCATGTGTGGGGTGGGATATTGGATCAGCGAGCACCGCGCTTTAGAGCCCTTGGCTTTTTGGGGCTTTGTTGCCGTCGTTGGATTTGCTGTGGTGACGACTATCAAGCAGCAGCGTCTAAGTGTTGGTCAAGAGCAGTTACCGGAAAGCGTCGCTGGTTAGTTGTTAAGCTTGATCGAAACACACCACGACAAAAAGGGAAGCATTGCTTCCCTTTTTTGTGCGCGTCGGGTGTGGGACGCTGTATCACGACAGGCGCTGCTTGGACCGTGCGAGTAGCTGTTGCACGGCTCAGATATAGAATACGAGCGCGAAGTTATATGAATCAGGTGATACTTAGGCGGCCGATGGTTAAAGCAAGTCGTCGCTGAAGCCGCCTTTTTCTTGCAGCTCTAGGGTGCGTAAGCGCAGTTTGTGCAGTAAGTTTTTAAGTTGCTTTTGCTCTTCTTCATCAAGAGCCTCGAGCAACCAATCGCCGGTACGATCAGCATCGGGCACGATGGTATCGACGATTTCCCAGCCCGCAGCGGTCAGTTCCAGTATCGTGCGACGACGATCCATCTCGTCGGTATTGATAATAATCAGCCCGAGGTCGGTCATACGGCGCTGCGCACGACTCACGCGTGCGCGATCCATCGAAGATTTATCAGCGACTTCAAACGCAGACAAGGGGCCGTTCTCGGCGAGAGTCATTAAAATGCGCCACTCGGGGATTTGGATGCGGTACTTGCGTTCAAATAAGTCTGAGATGGCACCGCTCAACGTACCGGCCGTCACGGATAATTGGTACGGAATGAAGTCTTCTAAAATGATGGTACGTCTTTGACTGTGCTGGTCGCTCATGGGAAGTGTGTCTTGTTGAGAAAGAGACGTCGATCAAGTGACGGTCAGCGCTCTGTGAGTGGGCTAATATGTGATTCTACCGCTTTGAGCGCGATAGCAGTAGTTAACAACATTCTGCTGGGCGTAGAGGCGCTATTCTCTTCTTGCTGCCAGCTTGTGCATCTTGCACCGAATATCACATCCAGGGTTTAAAAATGTCTTCCGATCAACTCTCTAAAGCTGAGGCCCAAGTCAACGCGTGGATAGACTCCGTGGTGGTGTCTCTCAATATTTGCCCTTTTGCGAAGCGCGAGCTAGATGCGGGCAGGGTGAGAGTGTGCGCGCCTGATGTAGCTGTGATGGAAGCGGCTTTGGAAGCAATCGCCGATGAAGCCATAAAGTTGCTACACAACGACGTGACTGCGACCACGCTCGTGGTTTTGGCGCAGGGGTTTGAAGAATTTGATGACTACCTTGATCTATTGGATATGAGTGAAGCTCTGTTGGAGGAGTGTGGCTGGAGCGAAAGCCTTCAGTTAGCGAGCTTTCATCCCGATTATTGTTTCGACGGCGTTGAGCAGGACGATGCGGCGAACTACACCAATCGCTCACCACTGCCAATCATTCATTTGTTGCGGCAAGACGACGTGGCGAAAGCTATAGCCGGTCATCCTGATGTGGACAGTATCCCCGACAGCAATCAAGCCATGGCTCGTTCAAAGGGCGGTGCCTTTTTTGACGAGCTGTTGCGCCGGTGCAAGCAGGCGTAACAGACCTTGCAATGGCGCCGCTCGACGGTCGCTACGATTGCCGAATGTAGAGGAAATTGGCTTTATAGTTCATCGACTTAGCCGCTGCCTAGCCCGACGCTCCAGTGTATAATCGATCTATTTTGCCATTTATCATTTAACTACTTTTGAGGTATTTATTTATGTCTACGTATAGGCATAGCTTTAGGTGTGCAGGGGTGTTGTCACTGCTGCTCGCTGGGCTATCGTTGTTCCTGCCTGGTGTTAGTTACGCCGCCAGCGCAGGTGCGGAAACCGTGGTGCTCACAGACCATTGGGTTGGTGTCACCTGTCTGATCATCTTTGTTATTGCCTACGCGCTGGTAATCGCAGAAGAGCGCATCCATTTGCGCAAATCAAAACCTGTGATTATGTCCGCCGGTATCATATGGATGATTATTGGTTGGTACTACCAGACGAATGACATGCCACACGTGGTTGAAGCCGCGTTGCGCCACAACCTGCTCGAATACGCTGAGCTAATGCTGTTTTTGCTAGCAGCGATGACCTACATCAATGCCATGGAAGAGCGTCGCTTGTTCGATGCGTTGCGTGTTTGGTTGGTTAAAAAAGGCTTTTCTTTTCGCTCGTTGTTTTGGATCACCGGCATCCTCGCGTTCTTTATCTCGCCTGTTGCTGATAACTTAACTACCGCCTTGCTGATGTGTGCCGTGGTAATGGCTGTTGGCGCGGGAAATTCCAAGTTTGTTACGGTCGCTTGTATCAATATTGTGGTTGCCGCTAACGCGGGCGGTGCCTTTAGCCCCTTTGGTGATATCACCACCTTAATGGTCTGGCAAAAAGGCATTGTGCACTTTGCAGAGTTTATGGCTTTATTCCTGCCGTCGGTGGTGAACTTCATGATTCCCGCTGCCATCATGAGCTTTTTTATCGGAGGCGGAGCGCCAGAGCCTGTCACTGAGTTTATCGAAATGAAACGCGGTGCACGACGTATCGTGGTGTTGTTTTTAGTCACTATCGGCATTGCCGTTTTGGGCCATAGTTATCTGGGCGTTCCACCTGTATTGGGTATGATGACCGGCCTTGGCTTACTGAAATTGTTTGGCTACTACCTGCGTATGTCGCTGCCAAAATCTCTAGAAAAGAAACGCCGTCGCTTCGCCAGTGATCCGCAGCGCCTGCAGGCGTTGGAGCACATTGGTCCTTTTGATATCTTTAACCGCGTATCACGTGCCGAATGGGATACGTTGCTGTTCTTTTACGGTGTCATCATGTCGGTAGGTGGCTTGGGCTTTATCGGTTATTTGGCCGCCATGTCTAATATCCTGTACGTCAACTGGGACCCAACCTACGCCAATATCGCAGTGGGCGTGATCTCCGCATTGGTCGATAATATCCCCGTGATGTTCGCGGTTTTGACCATGCAACCGGACATGTCATTGGGGCAGTGGTTGTTGGTGACGCTGACAGCTGGAGTAGGTGGCAGCTTGTTGTCGATTGGTTCGGCGGCAGGTGTTGCGCTGATGGGGCAGGCCAAAGGTTATTACACCTTCTTTGGTCACCTCAAATGGTCTTGGGCGATAGCACTTGGTTACATCGCCAGTATTTGGGTGCACCTGACACTCAATGCGGAGCTGTTTAACCAAGCGATCTCGAAGGCGGCAGCACACTGATTGCTTAGCAGATGACATAAAACGCTGCTTGTACAGCGTGGCTCGACTAAAGGCGGTGCTATTTAGCACCGCCTTTTTTGTGCCCGTGGCAATCGGCGTTTTTTAATCGCCGTGCTCGACAGCCTTTAAGCACTGCTCAGTTTGCTGGCGGGCACTCATACACTGTCAGCTTTTTGGCAATGCAAGCCCTGGTGGATTTCTTGGTCAAGCCACACGATTCGAGCAAAAGGCTTACCGCTGTGTGGGCTGAGATTCATATTCATGCAGTGAACTTTCCATCGCCGCCACACCGCTAGGTAAGTCAACATTGGCACCTAGAGTTTTCATGCAGCTGCCTAAGGCGTGTAGGGCTCGGAATAAGTTGTGCGAGCGACTTTGCTCACCCATCTGCCCAATACGAACAATGCGCGGGCCAAAACTGCCAGCGATTTCCACACGATGCCGAGTGGACATCAGACGCAGGAGTTCAGGGCCTTCAATATTGTCGGGAAGGGTTATTCCGACTACCGAGTTGAGGCGCGCCTCTGGCTCAACGTAGAGTTTGAGGCCCAAGGCTTCAATACCCGTTTGAAGTGACAGCGAGCAACGTGTGTGTCGGTCAAATCTGTTTTGTAGCCCCTCGGCGCAAATCAATCGCAGCGCTTCGTGGATTGCCAAAACGCCGGACACAGGTGCGGTGTAGTGATAAGACTTCTTGTACCAGAATTGGTCAGCGAGCTTTGCGTCGAGACACCAGTGACGCAGCGTGTCATTGCGTGAGTTGATGTGTTTCCAAGCGCGTTCAGAGAAGGCGATCAAGGACACGCCAGGGATTGACGCAAGCCCTTTTTGCCCGCCTGTGATAACGGCATCTACGCCCCAGTTTTCTGTTTCAAGGGTCATGGTGCTGAGCGTGCAAACGGCGTCCACTATAACCAAAGCCCCGTGCTCGCGAGCAATTTTGGCAATCTCGGGCAAGTGTCTATTGAACACGGTGTTGGAGGTCTCGCCTTGCACCAAGGTAAGCACTTGCGGTTTGTGCTCGATAAGCGCCTTTTTAACTTCATCGGGATCGGCGCTGTAGCCATCAGCCACGTGCAGTCTTTTAACATCTGCACCAATGCGATCAGCCATTTCTGCCAAACGATTGCTGAAAAAACCGTTGCAGATTGACAGTACAGTATTACCTGGTACAACCAAGTTGGCGATGGCCATTTCCATCGCGGCGGAGCCAGGTCCAGCGACTCCCAAAATATGCTGCGAGTTTGTTTGGAATACATAGCCACACATGGTTTTCACTTGCTCGATGACCTGATTCATGGTCGGACCGAGGTGATTAATGACAATGGCGTTTGCCGCTGCCACCGCAGCAGGAATTGGAACAGGGCCTGCGCCCATCATCAACAGCGGCTCCTCGGGCAGTATTTGGTTGAGCGGCACGATATTTTGCGGTGCGTTGACGGAACTCATGCGGGTGGTCCAGTGGATTGTCAGGGGGTTTAAGGAGTATAAACAAAGATCAGCGTGAGCTTCATCAATAGGGCGAGTTTGTTTGCTGAATAGTGACTACAGTCGTGAGATTGAAGTTTGGCAAATTATTTACACGTGATGGTCGATATCTGCATCGATAAAGCGAGACTTTGCATCAGCAGGTGGCAGTGAGCAGCTTGGTTGTTTGCCAAAGAGTTTGTAGCGATTACGCGCGACCAGCTGGTACAGGCCATTTCTTAGTGGTTTCGGCAGCAGCTTTAACCACCGCAACACCGGCCAGAAGCCACGCAGTTCTGCCGCGATCTCCAAAGCAGCGTCCGATTGCGTAAATACTCGCTCAGATTTGATCAATAACAAGCTGTCGGAGTTGTTGGGGTTGATGCTGTGATTGTGCATCAATTGCTGGCCAACAGATGACTGCATACGCACAAAGTTGAAGCGTGCCTGAGGATCCCTTTTGATAATAAACCGAACGGCGCCATTGCAGAGCTTGCACACACCGTCAAAAACAACGGTATGTGCTTGTTGCTGCGCCGGCTCAGTTGTTGGCATATTGTCCAATGAGCTGTTTGCCTAGTGATGCCATGTGTACTTGATCTGGTCCGTCAGCCAAGCGGATAGAACGTGCATAGGCCCAAGCGCTGGCCAGAAAGGTATCTTGGCTAACGCCCATGGCGCCGTGCACTTGAATAGAGCGGTCAATGACAGTCTGAGCCATCAACGGCGCCACTATTTTGATACCGCCTATTAGATCGCGCGCACCTTTGGCTCCGAGTTCGTCTACCGCTGCCGCCGCTTGAAGTGTCAGTAACCGTGCTTGGTTTATTTCGCACCACGACTTGGCGATGTCTTCTCTCACCGAACCTTGCTCTGCCAGGGGGCGGCCAAAAGCTGTGCGTGACGCTGCGCGCTGGCACATCATTTCTAGGGCGCGTTGGGCACAGCCGATCAGCCGCATGCAATGGTGAATGCGCCCAGGCCCAAGGCGACCTTGCGCAATTTCAAAGCCTCGGCCTTCTCCGAGCAGTAAGTTGGCCGCAGGCACCCTTACGTTTTCAAAGACTATCTCGGCGTGACCGTGTGGTGCGTCGTCACTGCCAAATACGCGCAAGGGACGAATCATCTTGACGCCTTTGGTGTCGGAGGGCACCAGTATCATCGACTGTTGCTGGTGGCGTTCGGCGTTGTTATCCGTCTTACCCATCACGATAAAAATAGAGCAGCGTGGGTCGGGCGCGCCGGTGCTCCACCATTTTCGGCCATTGATCACATACTCGTCGCCGTCTCGCACAATGGAGCATTGAATATTGGTGGCGTCAGACGAAGCGACGTCGGGTTCAGTCATGCAGAATGCCGAGCGAATTTCTCCGTTGAACAGAGGCTCTAACCATTCAGCCTGTTGCTCTGGCGTGCCGTACTTGAGCAATACTTCCATGTTTCCCGTGTCGGGGGCATTGCAGTTAAACACCTCAGGGCCAATCAGTGAGCGGCCCATGATTTCTGCCAGTGGCGCGTATTCGCGGTTGCTGAGTCGACCTCCAAGCGCTACTGGTCGCCATAGATTCCACAGTCCCGCTTGCTTGGCTTTGCCTTTTAGCTCTTCCATGATTGGCGGGATAGTCCAGCGATCGTCCGCGGCTTCGGTGAAGGCGTGATAGACGTGCTCGGCAGGATAGACATAAGAGTCCATAAAAGACGTCAACTGAGTCTGCAACTGCACGCTGCGATCCGAATCTGTTTGCATGGGTGGGTCCTTAAATTAGGGTTACGAGCTTGCCGCCTTCGAGTAAGTCGAGGTGTGGCAAACTATTAAATGAGGTTAAATGAGCCCGGCGAGGGCTGAGTTGTATTTCACAGATAGCCGTGTTTCGCAGTTGTAAATTAAAGCGCAACATGGATAAATCCGGTGCCTCCACCAGTGCTGTCATGATGGTGCCGATGGTGCCGCCGGAGCTAACAACTAGTATGTCGTTGGCTGAGTGGTGCTGCTGCCTAGTGCTTTCTAGCCACTGCAATGCATCCGACTGAAATTTGTTCCAACTAAGCGGCGGCTCGATGAGTACATTGTTGATCCAATCACCAATGGCTGACTTGAGAATGTCTGCCAATTTGCCGCTCAAGGGGTCTTTGATGGGCGGCGGGTTCTGTTGTGCCGCCCAAATCCGCGCCAGATCTTGAAAGGGTAGTTCGTTAAGTGCTGGGTCTGGGGTGGCGCGCTGATCACTTGAACAGTGAGAGAGGGCGATATCAAGTGTTTGACGCTGGCGCTGCAGTGTGCCCGATTGGGCTAGCCCAAAGCGCAGTTGGCGCTGCTGAAAGTATTGCCCGAGCAGCTCAGCTTGACGTTCGCCTGTAGGGGATAGCTTGTCGTAATCGCCGTCAACGGCTCCCGCCTGTCCGTGTCGTACTAAAAATAAGCGGGCCATTAAGGTGTTCTCTGCCAAGTGGCAGTAAATACGCGTTGTATCAAAACTTCCTCCCGTTGCGCTTACGCTGCTTTAGTTTTTAGTAGCAAGATCATCGCGGCGTATAGATTAATGTCTTTGCTATGGCTGGCTGGGCGCTGTTGGCGCCGCAGCACAGTGATCAAAAATGGGTGTCTTTTGACAGGTGTTTTTACTTGGGCAGCACTTTGATAAAAGGCTTTACCATCACTGACTCATAGGCTCCGGCGGCGATGTAAGGTTCATCGTCTGCCCAAGCCTGTGCATCTTCAATGGTGTTGAACTCTGCGACTACAACGCTGCCAGTGAAACCAGCTTCGCCAGGGTCGGCACTGTCTATTGCAGGCATGGGGCCCGCCAAAACCAATCGACCCGCATCGTCGAGTTCTTTGAGTCGTGCTAGGTGTGCGGGACGAGCTGATTTTCGATTCTCGAGACTGTTTTCTATATCTTGCGCAACAAAAACGTACAGCATGTTGAGGTCCTTTGATTAGAGATTGTTCGATCCGGATTCGGTGTCGGCTTTGTCCTCTGTACTCTCTTCGGGCATGTGTTTGGCAAGATAAAAAGCCTGCGCGAGGATAAAGACTACGGTTAGACCGAGCAAGCCAAAGAGCTTAAAGTCAGCCCATTGTGATTCGCGTTCTGCGGCCACTAAACACTGTTCTTGCACTTCAGATGGAAAATCTTTTTCGCAGGCAAAGTGTTCTAGCTGTTCAGCGGAGATGGCGGGGTAAGCGGCAAGCAACTCAGTTTCTGCATTGCGATAATGCTGTACAAAAAAGAGGTTCGCTACGCCACTGACGACAAAAAAGCCCACCCAGAGCCAATTGAGCCTTGCCCACACAGGGTCTGGTAAGTCTATTGACCCATTGAGTAGTTTTTGCACTAAAGGCTTGCCTGTAAACAAGGTGCCAACAATAAACGCAGCGGCAAATAACCAGTTGATGATAGTGGGTTTCATCATGAAGAAGCTTTTATCTTGCAGCCAAAGCGTCAGTCCGCCCATCACCATGATCAGCCCCATCGAGATGAGATGCATCTTTTCGACTTTGCGTTTTATCAGCCAGTTACCGCCGACCTGAACGACAGACGCCACCATCGCCACAGCGGTTGCCGCGTAGATGCCATAAAACTTATAGGCAGCGTAAAACAAAATAATTGGAAAAAAGTCGTAGAGCAGTTTCATGCGGGTGAGAACCCTAAGGTTAAATTTGAGCGTAGTTTATCGCGAAATGTGGCCGTCTGTGTGGTTCGCGCGCACTGTCTAGCAGTTATGTCTGGGCTCGCTCCTTAAAAAAGATGTGCAACGGCGCTATTTGGGGGCAAAATGTGCTGTTAAGACGGTCGCTCTATGACCCACAGGATGCTTTGAGCATGAGCCAGTTTTTTGAAATTCATCCGCAAAACCCGCAGCTGAGATTGATACGGCGTGCGGTGGATATCATCCGCGAAGGCGGGGTGGTGGTGTACCCCACCGATTCCTGTTATGCCATTGGTTGCCACATAGGTGACAAGCGTGCAATGGATCGTATTGCTCGCATTCGCAACATTAATAACAAGGGTAATTTTTTTACCTTGTTGGTGCGTGATTTGTCCGAGATAGCAACTTACGCTCGGCTCGATAACAGTACCTACCGTGTGATCAAAGCTCACACGCCAGGCCCCTATACGTGGATATTGCGTGCCACTGCCGAAGTGCCGCGTCGACTGCAACATCCAAAACGAAAATCTATCGGAATGCGCGTGCCGGAGCACCCAATTACGCAGATGTTGCTGGAAGAACTGGGCGAACCGATGCTCACCAGTACGTTGGTTTTGCCTGGCGACGATATGGCCATGACGGACCCGGAAGAAATGCGCGAGCGTTTGCAGCACCAAGTCGATTTGGTTATTGACGGTGGCGCTTGTGGTCGTGAGCTAACCACTATCATTTCCTTCGAAAGCGGCGCGATGGAAGTACTGCGCGAGGGTAAAGGTATCTCCTCAGCGTTCGCTGAAGCTTAGAGCTATCGTCATGTTTTTGACGCTTGTATCAGCAAGCAATCCCTTCGACGATTTTTCACGTATACTGCGACAAACCCGTTGCAGAATGAAAAATGAGTGCTACGCAGCCTGTACCTGAGGCACCGCCTGACCAAACGCCAGAACCCTTAGCGGTCGTCCGTGGCGAACAAGTCCTGCAGTTACCGCAAGACCTGTACATCCCCCCTGATGCGCTAGAAGTCTTCCTCGACGCCTTTGAAGGCCCGCTGGATCTGCTGCTGTACCTGATCAAAAAGCAGAATCTCGACATTCTCGACATCCCTATCGCGGCGATCACCAAGCAATACATTGAATACATCTCGGTGATGGAATTCATGCGCCTAGAGCTGGCGGCGGAATACCTGCTGATGGCGGCGATGCTGGCGGAAATTAAATCGCGTATGTTGTTGCCGCGCGCCGAAGAAGTCGAAGATGAGGACGATCCACGCGCGGAGTTGATCCGCCGTCTGCAAGAATACGAACAGATCAAAAATGCCGCTGAAAGCATCAACGACATGCCGCGCTTGGAGCGCAACAACTTGTTGGTCAGTGCAGCTTTGCCAGAGTTGCAAAAACGCAAGCCTGAGCCCGAGGTTGATCTGCGCGACTTGCTGTTGAGTTTTCAAGACATCTTACGACGCGTCGACCAGCAGGCACACCACCAGATCTCCCGCGAAACGCTATCGACGCGCGAGCGCATGAGTGTGGTGCTGAGTGAATTGAGCTCAACAGAATTTGTAGAATTTTCCACGCTTTTTAAGGCCGAGCAAGGTCGATTGGGCGTGGTGGTTAGCTTCTTGGCTATCCTGACCTTGATAAAAGAATCCCTTGTCGATATCCAGCAGGCTGGGCCATTTGCGCCTATCTACCTGCGTGCTCGCGGCAGCCATGACCCTGATGGCGGCAACGACGATTTGGATGACGACGACGATGATAACGGCGGTGAAGACCCTTTCGAACCGCCCCCAGAACCCGAACCTGAGCTGGTCTCTACAGACTTAGTTGAGGACGAGTTGGAGTCCGCCGAGAGTTAGCCTGTGGATCGACACCCCCTAAAACATATTATAGAGGCGGCACTTTTGACCGCCGGCAAGCCGTTGAGCATGCAGCACCTACAGGCGCTGTTGGGCGACGACGATGAGACCCCGTTGGCGAAGGAATTCGTGCAGGCGGGCCTTGATGCTTTGAGCCAAGACTTTGAAGATCGAGGTATTGAGCTGAAACTGGTGGCCAGCGGCTATCGATTGCAAGTTCGGCAGTCGCTTGAGCCGTGGATTGCTCGTTTATTTGAAGAACGGCCCCCGCGTTATTCGCGGGCATTGCTCGAGACTCTTGCGCTGATTGGCTACCGACAGCCCATTACCCGCGCTGAAATCGAAGACGTGCGTGGCGTTAGTGTCAGCTCAAACATCATTCGCACTTTGCTAGAGCGCGAGTGGATCAAAGTAGTGGGTCATCGAGACGTGCCGGGCCGCCCGTCCATGTACGGCACCACGAAGCAGTTCCTCGATTACTTCAATCTCAAGTCCTTGGCAGAATTGCCCGAGCTTGGTGAGCTGATGGATTTGGACAAGGCTTCGGCCGAGTTTGATAAAGCTAATGGCGGTGCAGCCAACGACGGTGAAACTGAAGGCGAGAACAACGAAGTTGCTGAAGGTGAAGAGGCGGAAGCCGGTGAAAGTACAGCCGAAGTAGCGCAAGGTGACCCCGAAAACGCCGAGCCAAACACTTCAGAAGAAGTCGGTGCCGCAACAGACGAAAGTGTAGAAACGGTTGAAAACGGTGCTGGACCTGAAGCTGATACAGCGGACCAAGTACCAGATGATTCGGCCGATCAAGCTCAGCTACAAGAGAACGAAGAAACGTCACCTGACGATGTAGAAGGCCCCGCTGAGCAAGTGCCATTAAGCGAAGAAAGCGGTGAATCACAAGAGGACATCGACGCCGACGTCGAGTCTTTGATTCGCATGTTGGATGCGGAAGCGGGCAGTGAGCCGGCGAGCGATGCGGCAGACACAGAAGCAGACGCTCCATCAGAAGAAAACCCAGAAAGCTCAACACCTGAGAGTTCGCAACATGAGGCCGCGCGTGGGGAATCCATAACCCCGGCGGACTTACTTAGGCGACACTCAACTGAAGACGTCGAAAACTGAAGCCTACCTGCAGGATGTTTATTCCCGCAGCGGTGATGGCACGCTGTCGGAAGTTGAAACTGTGGGTGACACAAAATCTTCAGACGTTGTTATTGCGGGTCTGTTGACTTACAACCCAAGCCTTGTTGAAACGAGTTCGCAAGCAGAATCTGTGACCTCGGTTGAAGTAGTCGCAGCCGTCATCGCGCTGCCCTATGAAGAAGACGCACCTAGAGAGCGAGCGCTTGACGACTCACTTGATCAACAACAAGTGGAGCCAGAGCCGGTAGATGATGAGGTGCTTGCCGAGCCGTTGACTGCTAATCACTATGCGGAAGTGCATTCAGAAGCAGAAGCAAACGAAGATAAAATATTTTTTACTGATGAGGACTTGCTCGAAGCTGAGCGTCTGGCTGAGATTGCATTTCTGGAAGAGGCAAACTTAGATGAGCAAACATTCGGCGTCTCGCAGGAAAACGGAGACCTTGCGAATGAGGCTGCTTTGACCGAGGCCGTAGCGTTAGAGCCAGCCAGATCAGAGGAATCGGAAGAGCAGGAAGAGCTAGAAGAGCCAGAAGAGCCAGAAGAGCCAGAAGAGCCAGAAGAGCCAGAAGAGCCAGAGACGGGGGCAAGTCTGCAAGAATTGCTCGAGGCCACTGCGTTAGCTGCACAAGCTGGAGAATCTCGCCCAGAGGCGGAACTGTCAGTAGACACCGGACGGGAAAAGTGCCTACAACAAGAGGCTGAGCAGGGAGATAGTAACTCTGCTGAGCAAGCTGACGACAACGATAACGACACTGAGCAAGTACAATCTGAGTCGGCGCTAGCCGCAACTGATGCAGCGCCAGCTAAGCTTCTTTATGACCCTGAAGATGTTTTGGATATCACTGGGGCAAGTGATGTTGCCATCTTGTCTTCACCTGTTGAGGCCGATGTAGTCGTAGACAAGCGAGAAGTAGTAGCGAGCCATACGACTGAAGAATCAGCGCAAATGGCTGCCTCAACCGCGAGCCAACAGAAACGTGGTGTGTCGGCGACGGAAATAGCGCCTGTCCCTGAGGCATCAGCTAGCGCAGCTGAAACAACTGCTCCAAAATCAAAACCTAAATCTCGAGTCGCAAGCGAAGAGTCCGTAGTTGAAGATAATGCACCAGTAGGCTGGCGGGCAAAAGCGGCCGCATTAATGGCTAGGGCTTTAGGTCGTGAAGAGCAGCAACCCGAGCCCGCTAACACCGTAAAGAAAAGGCGTGCGCCGCGTAAAAAGGCCAGTGCGAGCACTGACGGAGTGAGCGCAAAGCCACGTGCTAAACGCAAGCCGCGAGCGAAGGCCGCACCTGCAGCTAAAAAAGGACTGTTTGCTCGAGTGCTGACTCGCATTGGTCTGGGTGATGATGAGCCAGTTTCTGCGCCCAAACCACGTCAACGTAAAGCATCGACTACAACTGAAGGCCGAACTGCACCTCGCAAGCCGCGTGCAGCAGGTAAAAAACGCGCTTCAGCAAAGGCGGCTCCTGTCAAAAAAGGGTTGTTTGGCCGTGTGATGGCTCGTTTTGGTTTGGGCGAAGAAGAAGCGCCGGTTAAAAAACCTCGTGTACGCAAACCCGTGGATCCAAATGCCCCGGTTAAACCGCGTAAACCACGTGTGTCGAAGCCTAAAGCTGAAGGAAGTACTCAAAAACGCAGTACTAAAAAAGCGAAGCCTAAAACACGTCTGCAAAAAGCGGTGGATTCGGTTGTTGGTAGCTGGCGGAATTTCAGAGACAAGTAAATCAGGCTCATTGTGGGCTAAATGTAGCCTGCCATGCAGCGAAGCGGAATACGGGTTTGCTTCCTAAGAGTTTGGTTTTCGCAACAAAACATAAAGTGCCCCAGTGCCCCCGTCTTCAGGACGAGCAGAGCTGAGCGCGAGCACTTGATTGCGCGCTGGAAGCCATCTGGCGAGCATGTTTTTCAGTCGCGGGGGCTGTCCAGCAACGTGTCCGCTTTTGCCATGGATAATGCGCACACAGCGCAGACTATCGGCGGCGCAGGCGAGCAAAAAAGCTGCGGTTTCCTGTCGTGCTTCTTCAACTGTATAGCCGTGCAGATCTAATTCGGCTTGTACTGCGAAGCTACCCTTGCGCAACTTGCGCAAGACACTGTTTTGCACGCCTGGGCGCGCAAAGCTGATGTGCTCACTGCCCATTAAATCTTCTGCGTCTATCTCTCCGTGCAGCAGTTCATCCATCACCATTTTGTCGTCTAACCTGGCTTGACGAGGCACGGGCTTTGGTTTGCGCTTGAACACGGCCGCTTTGTCGTTGTGCACGGGCTTGATACCTTCCACATCGCCGTGAAAAGCAGCAAATGCATCTGCAAAGCTCGATTTGTCGTCTTGATCGTTGCTCATGGCCGGTGCTTGTTTCTGAGTGACGGTTTATTATGCCTCGTTGCTAGCGTTTTCGCTGCATTCAACTCACCCTTTGCTGGCTGACGTCCACGGTGGCACAGGGCCAAGTACGATGTGTTTGCACGGTATGACAAATCATGTGACGTCATCAGGAGAAGAGATGTAATTGCCGCACAGCGAGCGCGATTGGCAGGACAAAAGGGGGCAGAGGCAGTGGCATCGCCGCAACAGCACGATGCCAATGGCATGGCAGTGTGCTATTTGCCCAGCGTTTTTAGCATCGCCCGGTGAGGAATGCCAGCATCCATAAATTCAGGTCCGTAAGCCTCAAAGCCTTCGCGTTTATAAAAGTCCATGGCGTGGGTTTGCGAGTTCAGTTGTACCTCTCTATCGCCTCGCTTTTGTGCTTGTTGCACCAAAAATTTCAACAAGCTGCGCCCGATTCCTGAGCCACGCGCGGACTTGAGTACGGCCATTCGACCTATGTGCCCGTCGTTATCTAACCGACCGGTGCCAATGGCGTTTCCGCTGGCGTTGTCAAAGGCAATTGCGTGAATGCAGTCGCCGTCGTCGCCAGTCCACTCGAGTTCCTCTGGTACATTCTGTTCTTGTACAAATACTTCAAAGCGCAGCTGGCGCAAAGTATTCTGCTCGTCCTCATTGTGCCAGTTGGCCAGTGCAACGCGGCAGCTATTGTTCGACATCCCAGACCTCCATAAACCCAGCGTTGAGTAAATCGGCGATCAACTCTGCAGCCTTTGGCATAGCCAGTAACTCGGCGAGTTCTATATCTTGCCACTGCCACTGTTGGCATATGGCGGCAGCTGTAGCTTGCGGTAGCGCGAACTCGTGCCCACCCGCGTAGAGGTAACATTGATCGGCAATCATTTGATAGGCGAAGCGAATATCTGCGCGGCGTTCCAAGCCTGCATCACCGCTAGCGAGCGCTTCGACTTGACTAGGACCGTCGTCGTCGGTGTTTAAGGTTACATCAGCCGCTCTGTCGGTTAGGTGTTTGCCGAGCCAGCGATCAAACGCCGAGCCATCGCTGGCTAGTGCTTCAGCGACTGATTGCCGCAGTCGATCACGCGCTTCTTGAGAAATTTCACCAGGGTTGGTTTGTAGTGTGAATTGGGGGTCACGCAAGGGAGCTGCGTCGCTCAGTGCCTGTGTTGCCTCGTCTGTCCAGCCATTGGCGAGGTCGGAGGCGGTGGGCGCACGAAAACCCACAGACCAAGTAATACAGGCTGTCTCGGCAACACCATGATGTGCGTAGCCTGGCGGTAAGTAGAGCAAATCACCAGGCGATACATGAAAGCTTTCAGTGAATTCCGGCTCAGCGATGACTTTAATATCGAGATCGGGAATCAAGCGGTAACCAGCTTCTGGTTCTGGGCCAATGTGCCAAGTTCGCGTGCCTTCAACTTGCCACAAGAACACATCGTAGTGGTCAAAGTGCGCGCCGACCGAACCTCCGGGAGGTGCAAAAGAGGCCATTAAATCATCGATGCGCCAATCGGGTATAAAGCGAAATGGGCTTAACCAATGGCGAAATTCGGGCAGGGCTTTGTCTAGATCACCGACCAACAACGCCCAGCCATCTTCTCCTAGCCAATCAAAAATTTCTGGCTCAAAGGGGCCTTGGCGTAATTCCCAGGGTTTTTCACCGCGCGATTCAATCAAGATGCGGCTGGCGACCTCTGGCTCGCAGGCTAATCCACCGAGTTCATCGGGTGGCAGTGGGTTTTCGAACCCTGGAAAAGCATTGGGAATGTATAGCGGCTTCTGCTGCCAATACTCCGCAACAAAGCGCTCGGGACTGAGGCCATCTGGCCAGTTGATACTGTCAAAGTGTTGCATAAGTCACTGCGATGTAAATGTTGTGCCCATTATGCCGCAAGCTCGAGCTTATGGCTTGCAACTGCACACTAAATCTCATCCGCGAGCTGAGGTTCTCAGTTGCTTGTCAGGGTGTACCCCGCTTAGCCGATGATCGCTACATTGACATATTCATATTTGTTAAGATAATGGTTTTATAGCGGCATGCCAACAGACGGGGCAGGTGACGATAGTGGACTTTGTAGCACTGGGCGAGGAAATCGGTACCGACAAAACTTCGGCAATGTTGGGGCTCATTGTCGGGCTCATCTTTGGCGCGTTTGCCCAGCAAAGCCGGTTTTGTCTTCGCGCTGCCTGTGTGGAGTTCTGGCGTGGAAGTCCTGGCATTAAGTTTTCGATATGGCTTCTCAGTTTTTCGTCGGCACTACTTCTCACGCAATATCTCATGATAACCGAGCGCCTTGACTCTGCCGCTATCCGGCAACTTGCCAACACCGGTTCCCTTTCAGGAGCGGTCATCGGTGGGCTGTTATTTGGTGTGGGAATGGTTCTGGCCAGAGGTTGTGCCAGCCGATTGCTAGTCTTATCGGCCACAGGTAACTTGCGTGCTTTGATAGCTGGCCTCGTAGTGACAATTGCTGCGCAAGCGTCTTTACGCGGTGCTCTCTCACCGCTGCGTGAAAAACTCGCTGCGCTGTGGTTGGTGGATGCAACCGAGCGCAATATGGCCAATTATCTGCCTGCAAACGCCGGACTGATTGTTGGATTGTTACTGCTACTTTTAGCCTTTTATTTTGTGTTTAAACACAAGACAAGCGGGTGGATGTCTTTTGGCGCGTTGATGGTTGGTGGCTCGATAGCGTTGGGGTGGTTTTTGACGCAATGGCACGCCAGTTGGTCGTTTGATGCGGTGACAGTGCAAAGCGTCAGCTTTACAGGTCCAGCCGCTGATACCTTGATGGGCTTGATCAATATGCCAAAAATACATTTAAGCTTTGATATTGGCTTAGTACCTGGTGTGTTTTTCGGTTCAATGGCGGCAGCGGTGCTCAGCCGAGAGTTTAAAGTGCAAACATTCACAGAAGAAACTGGGCTCACGCGGTATTTGATTGGCGCTGTGATGATGGGCTTTGGCGGCATGTTGGCCGGAGGCTGCGCCGTTGGGGCGGGAGTTACTGGCGGTGCAGTGTTGGCCATGACCGCTTGGGTTGCGTTGTTTTTTATGTGGTTGGGCGCAGGTGTGACTGATCTGCTGGTTGATAAACCTAAGCCTTAACTTCTTGAAGTTTTAGAGCCGAGCAAAGTAAATCCACGGTGTTGGTCATCGAAGATTTTTTTTAGCTTTGACTGCAGTGATTCATATGGCAGCTGGGCATCGCGAAAGCAAAAGGGTAGAGTGATCGGAGCAGGCTCGCCCGTTTAATGATTATTGTAAACAGTGATATGTTTGCTTCTCTGCTTGTAGGTCTTACTTTTTGGAGCTCGTCGTACAATGCGTTTGAATTCCTGCGTTTTACCCACTTTGCTCTGCGTTTCAGTGCTGACATCGGTCGCACCGATACTCGCTGCGGATGCTACTTTTGCCACGTTAGAGTCTTTTGAAGAGCAAATAAATAGTGAAGTGAATGTCAGCGGGCACGTAGTGGTTGGTCTGATGGGCGTATCGGCGTTTCAGGGTATCCAGCAAAAAACTCTGGCCATAAGTGCATTGTCTCTTAAACAAGGAGATTCACTTTGTCTCAACGTCAATAGTCGAGACGGTGTGTATTCTCTAAACGGTCAATACATCGTGGACGACAATCCGGAACAGTTGTTGATGTTGGGTTACCCCACAAACGAACCTGACATTGTAGAGTCGTTTAAGCAAGACACCGTTGCACTTACTGCTAGAGTTGGCTCTTGTCAAAATTCGGTGCTGCATTATTTGCTACCGCAGCTAGCCGAGACAGACCCTAAAGAGGCATTGCTCGCTGTTAACGGCTTTGAGGCCACTGATGTTTTTTATTCCGTTACATCCGCTAGTGGCGATACGGTGAATGGTGAGTGTTTTTATATCGAAGAGGGGCGGCACACGGCCTACGATTATTCTTGTAAAATTCCACTCGCATCGGATAGTGCATCATTTGAGCTGCGAATAGAAAGAGAGCTCTACGGGCGCGAATTACCCGCTGTCGATATCCGACTATTACGATAATTTATCGAGGGGCAGATGTTCGAGATAGAGCAGAAAAAGCAAAACCCTATTCAAATATTTGTCTTTGCAGCAGTATTTGTTATTGCTAGTTTATTCATCTTCCGTCTAATCCTTCCCTCGCGTTATGCCTACGTTGCTCAGATCGAAACACAGCTGATGAGTCTCGAGTTTAATCCGCGAGCGTCAGGGGAAATAAAGTGGCGAACTGAAGGTATAGTTTTTTGTAGTGCTACGGCATTGGCGTTACCTGAACTTCCAGCTGCCCAGTCTATGTGCGGTAGCAAGCGTTTGAAGCCTTATCACAGTCAAAATCAAGAACAAGTGCTAGAAATTGTAGCGGCTGGCAGTATGCAATTAAGCATTCGCAAAGGTGGTGGGCTACAAATGAGTCTGAGGTCCACCGATAGATCAGAGCCCGTCGCTAAAATAAGTTTGAGTGGCTCGCAAGACGATGTGAATAGCGCGTCCCAATTAATACTATTGTGGCCAAACAAAGAAAACCCTTTAGCTTTAAGCGCGAGCCACGGTGTCTATCCGTTTAAAGGAAAAGCTGTCGTTGGGAAAGACGTCGGCTGGAGTCGCAATCGTCTTTTGTTAGGGGGCGAAGTGAGCTTGTTCTCAAGCGATTTGTCAGCAACCACAGGCCGAAGAGAAATCACCAGAAATGAACTAATGCTGGGTGACCAGCTAGCACTGAATGCCGTAATTCAAGAAGTAGAGCCTTGGTACAGGCGTTTGCTGGGGCAAGCATGTGCGAAGTCTGACGGCGGACCAGATCAGTGCGGAGGAGATACGCATTACCCTCAGGGGTTTGTCTATTATCAGCAAGGAGCTAAAAGCTTTGAACTACGCGCTTTTGGTAATCCCAATGGTCTGGTTTTGACTCGCTATGCAGACTCGAACTTTGATTTGAAACCTGGGCTATTCGCGCGATTGAGCAATGATCCTTTGCTTGCTTGGATGACTCCATTTTTGTTGTTATTGATCACTTTAGGTAACAACTTAAAAGGCCTTGGTAATATCAGTCCCAAATTCATTAAACTGATAAAAAAACGTTTTTTTGGATGGAGCAAGCGCGGATGAGTTTTCTACGCAGAGCACAATTGCGCTTTGTTTTTGTATGGATACTTCTAGTCACTTTAAGTGGTCTGCTAAGTGCAAAAACCAGTTTTGCGAGTCAGGCGGCCGTGCGCAATTATGACAACCCCGAGCTCAATATAGGGCAGAGCTTTTTAGCATCTTACGGTGAAAAGTGCATTGCCTTTATGCCTGGCCACGTAGCCCGTGAGGCAAACAACCGGCCCTCTTTTCTCAAAGAGGGTAAACAGCCGATACTAGGCACAAGCCAACACCTTGTCGATCTGGGTGATGACGCCAGTATGGGTTTTGTGCAAGGTGAAATTGCACAAAAATGTGGTAGCAGCACTTCATTGATATCGCGTGCAGTGGACACACATGTTCAGAAGTCAGGTTTGGCAACGTTGCGTTGGATAAATTTTGACGGCAGTCAAGGCAATATAGCTGTGTCCGTTTTAGACCATGGCGATCCTGTTTTTCTTCGCATCCAGCCAGCCAATAGCCAGCAGCAAATTCGCAAGGGCATGAGCGGTAGTGTGCTTTGGGCCAATGGTCATCCCGTGGGCATATTGTTATCTGTCAATGCCGCGAGGGGCAGGGCTACGGTTTTTCGTATGGACGAACTACTGACACGTGCTGAGGCAGAGTTACGCGGTAATATCGGCGCCGATTACACAAATAAAAACCTTTCCGAGAATACGTCGACTAGCAGCGCGCCTGATAACTTGCTGGCAGTTGCTCAAGGTGCGGCCGTTACTGCGTGGTCGGCGATGGCTGTATCTGCTGATAAGCAAGCTGTCAACTTATTAGACCCAGCATCTAATCAGGGCTGGCAGGTAGCAGTACAACGGTTTCCCGTAAGTGTTGAGTTTAATTTAGTGGGTGAAAAGCAGGCGCTTTCTCGAATTGTGCTTTCAGGTGAGCATGTAACAGACGTTTCTTCGTTACCCAAGCGTGCCACAGTCATGTTCAATCTCAGCAGCAGTGGCAAGAATTGGCGCACATTTTCTACCGTTGATCTGAACTTTGAAAATAACCGTAAAATTGAAATACGCTTTCCAGCTACTTGGGTGCGTGACCTGCGGCTCGATTTATTCGGGTCAAACGATCAGAAATATATTGAGTTGTCACGTGTGTTTGGCTTTGCAAAATAGTGGGCTAAATGTGCAATCGAAAACTCCGGATTGACTGTTATTTGACTACCTTATTTTTCCATTAGCCAGCAATTTGTATCCCTGAACATACAAAAAGCCTTCAATTCTATCTCCGTCAATTAGTTTTAATATGCCTCGAACTTTCCAATAGTCGTTGTTGTAATTCAAAGTTAGCCCGTTAAACTCACCATAGTCGTTTCCGCCTTGAAAAGTTCCTTTTTGGTAGTCTTTGTTGAGAACCTTTATTACCCATTGGTTAGCGTAGTCGTTCTCGAATCTCAACACATAATCTGGTTTTTTCTTTCCGCTACTCTCAGCTGACTTAAGTGTCATGTAAATTTCTTCAAGATCAAAAATAGCGAGCTTGAATGCGGCCGCTTGCAAGAGATGATCGGTGCTTGCCAAGCCAGCTTCAATGGCGATAGATTTAACATGAGGGTCTTCACTCTGCACCATTAAATCGAATGCAGCAAGTCTCACATTCTGATCAGGTTCGGTGTTAATTATTGTGCGAATTCTGTCGTAGTATTTCCCTCTCTCTCTGGCCTGTTCCATTAGATCATCCAGCTCATCTGCAAAGGCAGGTGGAGCAGCGAAGATTGACAAAAGCAACACAGATTTTAATATCAAAAATCTATTCAAAATATTCTCTTTGCGTTTAATTGATTGTTTAGCTCACATAATATTTTTAGCGTAATTTTCCAATTGCTAAGAATTTATAACCTGATATCTCAAACACACCTTCTATTGCATCGTCGTCTTTTAATGTAAAAGTCGCTTTAACATCCCACTGCCGATCGGTGTAATTTAACCTGGTGCCCAGTATTTCGCCGTTTGTGTGTCCTCCTTTGAATGTTCCTGCTTCATTGTCCTTTTTATCAATGGGCATCACATACGAATTCCCATGTTTTTCAAGATATAGAGCTGCATAACGAGGTTTTTCTTTTTTGCTATTATTTTCTTCTTCTAAAGTAAGATGAATGCTCTCCAAATCAAAAACGGCTGCTTGAAAAGCCTTGGCTTGTAATAAGCGATCGGTGCTCGCCAAACCGGCATCTATCGCAATCGCTTTCATGTTTTTATCTTCGTGATTAAGCATCAAATCAAAAGCGGCTAGGCGCACATTCTGGTCGGGCTCTTCATTGATGATCTTGCGGATACGCTCGTATTGCGAACCGGAGGCACGCGCTTTTTCTAGAAGGTCGTCGATTTCGTCGGCTTGTGTCGTTGGAGTGAGCGCAAACAGAAGAAGGGGAACGAGCGCGAGCGATTTTTTCATGTATTCCAAACCCGAATCTAAAAATAATTCCCTCTAGGCTCTCATAGTTGCAAAAAGCAGTAAAGCACGGCGATTTCACCACTTTGCACGTTTTCCGTAGCTTTACCGAATTCAATGATTGCTCCTCGCATAAACGGGTAACTGTAAAGAGCAGTATTATTGTGCATCGATGAGAGGTTGGATATATTGAACACACGATCTAGATGCTGCTTGACGCGCCCGGATGTCGAGCCTTAGTAAGGAGTCTGTTCATTGTCTATACCGCATAAATCAAGGCTTAAAATATCTCTAACAATAATCGTTTTATGTTTTTACATTCCTTCTGTTAATGCAGGTTTTCTAGACAAAATCAAAGAGATAGGGCGAGGTATAAAAGAAAAAACAGGGGACGTGCGGGATGCCGTCGTCAATGGCAAGGAAGCCAAAGATGATATAGATGACATTCACTCTACGCTGACCTACGCGGACACAGATTCTCTCAATCAAACGCAGGTTTACCAACTTCAGCTTGGGTTAAACGCCCGTGGTTATGAAGCTGGAGTCGCGGATGGCAAAGTTGGCTCAAAAACCCGACAAGCAATAAAGCGTTTTCAGCGGGACAGTGGTGTTGAATCCACTGGGGCGATGTCGTTGAGCTTACTGCAAAGTGTGCAGAGCAACTCCTCGGTACGCGCTTCAACCCCTAGTGCCACGGCATCTGGTGAGTTGAGCAGAGCTGAGTGGAAAACGCTGCAGTCTGAGCTAAACAACTTGGGGTTCAATACAGGCAGGCCAGATGGTATTCCTGGCAAAAAAACAAGAACAGCGTTAAAAAACTACCTAACTTCCCAAGGTGCTGAGTCGAATAGTTCGCCAAGATCCGCGTTACAGAGGCTGACCGTCAAAGGTTCTGAACACGCCGATCAAACGGTGGCTATCGACTCTCAAATCGCGAGTAACCTGGGCAAATCAAAAACCACTCGTAGCGTTGAGCCAGCAGCTAACGATGGGGCGCTCAACGAGACGGCGCTTAACGAGACAGCCTATAACGTAGATTTGACTCGGTTCACGTTAAAAAACGGTGCTGTGCAATTACACCGCTACGCTAAAAACAGCGCTGCTGATAGGCACTTATCCCACTACGGCATGTTGCTCGACCTGAAGTTAAAACCAGCCTTCGATAAAAGTTTTGAAGCTCGCAGCATGCATACCCGCCCGTCTAGGGCTTTATGTTTAGCCAATTATCTACTTAGCGATACGGACAAAGATAAATATCTAGATGATAAAGGCACCGTCATTCCCGTTTTTCGCGATAAAGGCAGCAAGCAGCTGGCACTGAGGTTTTGGAAAGGCGATAACGAGTTTGCTAACCGTCGAGCTCACGCTGCGTTTATACAAAATGAGCTGC